>ERZ1370068.5569-contig-4590_pt1 | contig 93128 bp, 144 predicted proteins | sample MGYA00561227_ERZ1370068 | MGnify/ENA primary metagenome ERZ1370068 (study PRJEB38410, sample SAMEA6850437) | metagenome | study: Metagenomic assessment of the ecological functions of the soil: analysis of the soil microbiota associated with the... | reverse complement strand
TTACGTATTGCTAAGCGATAGTGCTGTAGTGTTTCTTCCAGCTGAAGTAGGATTTTTCTTGACAACGATTAGCCGGGGGTTTTCGATGATGTGAACAACCGGCGTCGCGGATACAAGCGTAGCAGACCTAAAAGATGCCATTGAGCGGTTCGTTCGTCCCGACGTGCTAAGCGGCCAAGCGTCACAAGCCGTTGAGGGGCCGAAGTAGAAACCCTATATTTAGACTGTGACACATTCACACCACAAGCGTCACTACACGAACTGTCAGAGAAAGGCGGCCGTGGCGTGGTAGAAATCCCCGGACAGACATGACCCGTTGTGACACACATAGTGACGGACATGTCGCAAAGCAAGCGTCACGATAATGGCGACTTCCAAAAATCTTTGACGCTGTGACGCTTAGAACTTTCGTCACCGAGCCGCCGCAAGCGCAACAAATCAACTCCGTCAAATCGCCGCCAATTTGCACTCGGTGACTTATGGCCCACAGCCGATTGTAGATCTGAGGAACAAGATCGTTCTTCTATGGAGTGCAAAAAAAGCAGGGTCCGTTTTCGCGATCAAATGGATGTTTAAGCATATGGGACTGCTTCTTGAAGAAGCCCTGGCCTTTCACCCATGGATTCACTGTTACCGGATGAAAGTTTTCTGTGTTAGTGATCGATATAAAGCGGCGGTAGAAGACTTCTTTCAGTCACCATTGTCGTATCGCGTTATCAAGTTTGTGCGATCGCCGTTTAAGCGCGCTGTAAGTTCGCACAGCACATGTCTTACAAAATGCTGGAAGGAACTCCGATTTGGTCGAAAAACTCTCGTTGGAGCCGAGCAGAAGTTCACATTTTCATTCGATCAGTTCGTTGGCTATCTCTCGGCACTATTGATTTGAGAAATAGCGACGTTCACTATCGAACTCAAAACACATCAACTGGAGCGGTGAGTTGTCACCGGGGATCGGTGTTTCTATTAAATCTGACCATTCAATGGAGTCGTTACCGAAGCTCGAAAGCCATCTAGGCTTGCCGCAGACAGATCCACAACAATGCCGGATATCATCTCATCACGCTACTGTCCCTTAGGCGCTCCCTGCGCAGCGTTTATTGGCGATCAACTCTCTTCGAGTTTTCTCCGGATCGTGGCCAGGTCTTCGGTTCCAGACTACCGTAGCTTTTATAACCGTGACCTGAGCAGCGCGTTTACCATCTGTATGCAGAGGGACTTTCTTCGGCTATGGATTTTCGACAGTCAGAAACAGGCGAGGATCCGTCAAAGCTTTGGTTTAAATAGCCGTGCAAAATAGCGAGCGCGTTGCGCTCGAAATCGACATCACGTTCGAAACGCATGTGATTTAGTTGCCTTTACCGTCAATTCACCCCGGCCTGCAGATGGAAGGCAATCGATTTCCGCAGTAGCCAGCAGAATTGCGCCGCGCCAACGCCGCTCCGCTGCGCGCACACGAGCTTTCGAGACTCCCAGCCCGCGTGAATAGATTCGGCAGGTCAGCTAGTACGGTTGCTCTTCTCGCGCCGTTTCAAAGACGAGATCAAGCCGATGGACAACAGCAGCGAAGTTATTCTGGGGTTGAAGCCAGTAACCTTTTCACTACAAGAGCGACAGCGAAGAGACGCCACAGTTTGATTGATTGCGGAGGCAAAGCGAGCTGGCGTGGTAGGGACCCCCGACTTGCTGCGCGACGAGAACGGCGAGATCTACACCGTCCGAAGGGGTGAACGCCGTGCTCCTTAATGAGTTTCTGAAAGCGCACCGAAATTGGAGGAACAACAAACAACTAATGATCGACGGCAAGCAGATTAAGCGTTAACTGCCGGATTGCAAAAGGTGACTGCTGAATTAAACACACAAACCTCTCACGACTAGTCAGCGATAAGTGACAGTTAGAAAGGTACGTGCGTGCGCGCGGAACGGGACAGTCACAGCAAAGAAGCTTAAAGTAAAGGTGTCTTGCTGTTGCACGGTGGTAGTGGATGGAAGGCGTCCGGGAAGTCCGCGGAGAAACAGTGAATACTTCGTTCGTCCGTCCGCTTCCCTAGGTGTGAACGGACGCGGATGGCAATGGGCGATTGGTTATGCGCGCAGCTTTTACGCACGCGATCAAACAGCTTTCGGCTTGCTTCGCCGGGACTCGTCGCTAAAACGTTGCTACGAAATAATTGGGGAGGCCGTTTGAGCATGAAGACACAAATCCCAAACATCAATGTAGTTCGATCCGCTTGGCGCCGAGTCAAAAAGGACATAAAGGACGCCATAATTCGTGACCTGAAGCCAGTAAAAGACGTCAAAGGTGGCGGCGGTTTTGAGGGCAAATCCAAATCCACCAAAGGCGGCACGGCACCACGGGCAGCCACTAAAAAGGAGAAAGAGTTGCACGCCGTTGCGCCGTTCGTCCCCGTCCGCTTCCCTAGGGATGTGAACGGACGGACGACCGTCGCTGGTCGCTACGCGCTCAGCGTTAATGATTGTTGGCGACCCTGCTGACGGAAATGAGGAAGGTGCGAACAGGATCATTGATCGAGTGGATTCTCGACGAAGATTGAAAGTTAAACCTCGCCCGTTTCGAGCACACCGCGACGGGAAGCGATTCATCGTTAAGGCCGATGATTTGTTGACAGCATTTCTTTCGCTGGAGAGAGACGCGATACCTGGTCGAAAGACGCTAACGGGAACGCGACTCGCTAGAACGTCGCCTAGAGTACGCTCATTGAATCGCGAGCATCTGATCCTGCGATATGAACACAATTTATTTTCGCGGCTGCCATAGAAGGTCCGCTCAGCTTGCCGTGCCCATGCGAGTTGCGTTAACGAATTCCTCGGTCCGATGATCAATCTGCCGGCCGTTGCGTCCTCGATTTTCGTGAATGTAAAGCCTCCCGTGCTGCGCAGTGGCAACCGAAGGCGGCGGCAGACTGATTTCGTATTTTACCCGCCGACGGTGATCGGCGAGCTGGAGCTCAGGACGATACACGCTGTTGAACTTCCACAGCATCCGGATGAAATTGGTTTGTCCGCAAAGCAATTTCCGGATGACAATTCCCGCGCACTGGCCCAGCGCCGCCCAGCCCAGATTTTTACGGGCGAGCACGCGCTGGCATTCCACAAGTTCCTTGTAAAATTCCGGTAGCGGCAACTCTGGTCGGCAACACCGCGTGCTGGATGTCGAACAGCCGGTAGTCGCGGGTCGTAAGACGACGCGATTCGGTATGCCAGGTTTCCGTGCCGGGATACGGCGTATTAATGCTGATATTAACGACCCGGGAACTTCCAGGCACCAGTCGCGCACGACCTTGAAGCGTTCGCGGTCCCACGAGGGATCGGCAATGATGTTGACTGCAACATTTATGTCGAGCGAGCGGGCATACTTGAGTGCTTCAAAATTTTTGGAGAGTGTGATGCGCTTTCGGTAACGCTTCAGTCCCTCTTCGTCGATTGCTTCAAGACCGAGGAACATGGTATTCAGGCCGAGTCGCTTCCAAAGTTCGAAGACCTTCTTATTGCGCAAGAGCACATCGCCGCGCGTTTCGAGATAGTAACGTTTCCTGATTCCGCGGCGGGCAATCGCTTCGCCAAGCTGCATACCGTGCTCGGCTTGAATGAAGGCTACGTCGTCCACGATAAAATTCCCGGCTCGCGAACTTGTGCCAGTTCCTCGACCGCGCGCTCCGGTGTCTCTCACGCGGTAGTTGCGACCGTAGAACGTCCACGCACTGCAGAAGACACAGTCCCATGGACAGCCCCGGCTGAACTCGATGGAAGCAGCCGGATCGAGCTGGCCTATAAAATATTTCCGGCGATGCCGAACGATATCGCGCGCAGGCAAGAGATCATCCAGCGATTTCACGAAGGCTGGCGGCGGCCCGCGATGATCGAGGTGTTACGCAGCCAGGCACCTCCCTCAGGTTCGCCCGATCTTTGGCGAGAGCATCCAGCAGGCTGGTGATCGCGGTTTCGCCTTCGCCAATCAGCACGCAATCCACAGCGCCCGCAGTGTGCCGCAAAATCTCCTCCGGAATGAACGAGACGCTGTGCCCTCCGACAGAGATAAAAGCAGTGGGCAACAAGGCGCGCGTGGCGCGGGCAAGATCAATAATTTCTGGAACATTGGCGAGATAATTGCCAGAGAATGCGATAACGTCCGGTCGCCAACGTCGAATCAGGTGGAAAAGTTCCGGTGCGATTCGCATTGCAAATCAATCAAACGGACCGAGTGGCCCGCCCTCGGGCAGCTGCGGCGACAAGCTCAAGACCCAGCGGCTCAAGACGAAGATAAATCTTCGAATACATCAAACAACTCGGGTGAACTGCGAGTAATTTCATCTGCTTGGCACAGGTGTTGGTCTATTCGATTTTCCCAAAGACTGAAAGCACGTTGTTCTCTTCGCGCAACAACGGACTTTGGCGATCAACGAGCATTCCTCGCGCGCATATGCGCGGGAAAAGTTCTCGTAAAGGTCAGCGATCTGGCGTGATCATACAGCTCGGAGAAAATTGATCCTGAATCACGGCTCGTTCGCCACCGTTCTTTCTATGCGCGCGCGCGCGAGAGATTGTATCGATGATGAGGCGGGGGCGGGAGTCGAGACCTCGCGAATAGCGGTTTTGCCAGACCGCGACGGAAGCCGCCTTACCGCGAGAGCTACCCCGCCATTTTCCCCTCTGAAAAGGCCGTTTCCACTCTGAGATAACCGCCATTTTTGAGCCTATGAGTCACTGCCTACACACATTTTATAAGAACGCATAAAAACGCCGATTTACTCTTGTTTTTTGCGGGCAACCATGTGGCAACGGTGAGGCATGAGGCAACGCGAAATCAGGGTTCGCGAATACCGCGACCGCAACCGGCCACACCCCGGCAAGTTCGTAGTGAACTACCGCGAAGCTGGCAAAGCGGAAAACGAAAGTTTTTCGGGAACCGAAGATGCCGCGAAATCATTCTCGCCACTTCTCGAGAATGCTGCCGAAGGCTAAGACGCAACGGCATTTTTTCACGCCGAAATTCCCGAGCGGCTGCGCGTCGTGGCACAGAACGCGGTCGAACGGTTGACGGCACCATTCGGCAAGACCAATCGAGCGATCGCAATGGTTGCTCTACTACGTCCGCGGCATCCGCGAGCGAGCGAGAAGTCATGCGCACGGCCGTTCAACTGGTGAAGGAACTTCTCGCCGCCAAAAAAGCAGACGGCGTTTCCGAGCGGCATCCTGGGCGCGACCTTCGCCTATCGGCTCAGCGTCTTTGCCAACGCGGTTTCGACGGTAAGCCGGTCGCTACACGATCACGCGCGCCGAGATCGACGACTGCAGCTCCGCTCGCGGCACTTGCCAGTCTCCCCGCTCACGCGCAACAACTGCCGGCAACGAACCGCTGCTCGCGTTCAACTTCGCCATTGGGCCGGGATGCGCGACTCAACAGTCCGGCGGAGCGCGCAGCCAAAGCAGAAGGTGGTCGAGTGCACCGCCGGGCATTCTCAGCGTCAACGAGGCTGCGCGGCTGTTGGAAGCGGCAGCGCGCCAGATGCGTCTTGCCCTACATCGCCACGAATTGGTTTGTTTGCTGGTTCTTGCGCGCTGCCGAGTTGGGAAGACTGGACTGGAGCGGAATTGATTTCACGAGAGCGAATCCAACCGAAGTCACCGCCCGCCAGTCCAAGACGGCGCAACGCCGCTACGTCAAGATGCAACCGAATCTGCGCGAGCGGCCGCTACCGCATCGCAAACACGAGGGCAACGTCAGGCCACCGAAGTCAGGTTTCCGAGTTGACAAGTCGTTCAACCAAGCGCGCAAGACGCTGGCATCAAGCAATGGCCGGACAACGCGCTGCGGCACCAGCTTCGGGTCTTACCACATACGCGCACTTCAAAACGCTGCCTCAACTGCGCGCTGGAGATGGGACACCGACGCGCGCGCGTAGTGGCTATTCGGCGCACTACCGCGAAGGTTGGTCAGGCCGAAAGACGCTGAGCGTTACTGGCGGCTTCAACCGGCGCGCACGCACCAAAGATCGTGCCGCTGGTGGCGCGATGAAAATTGTCTGTTTCGTCCGCATTGCAGGCGCAGCCTTAGTCGCCCTAGTCGTTTGTGCTTGCGAAACTTTGCCAGAGGGCCCTTTCCCTCGCGCCACTGAGGTGGGTTGGTGGAACGATGAAGGCGCTTCCGGCCCCGCCAGAATCATTGTTCATGTCGGCGAACAGAAAGCGTAAGCTTTACAAGGGTAAACGTTTGGTTGGCGAATCGACCGTCTCGACCGGCAAGCCCGGGTTTTCTACGCCCCCGGAAGCTATTCTGTTCTGTCAAAAGCCCAGACCACGTCTCAACGATATTCGGCGATTACGTGGATGATTATGGGAATGTGGTGAGATCAAATATCGACGCTCGAAAGGATCGGCGTCCGCGAGGCAGCCATTTCGATGGCGCCCAAATGCCGTACGCCATGTTCTTCAGAGGCGGCTACGCAATGCATCAGGGATATGTACCACCCTTTGCCGCTTCCCACGGTTGCATTCGCTTGCCGGAGGGAATGGCGAGAACGTTTTACGAGAATGCCCCGTTGGGACACCAGTGAAAGTAACCGAGTAGCTCAAACATCGGAGAGTTTTCAGCCTCGAAAACACCCGAAATGAAGTCTTCAAACACTACCGCGAGGTTGGTTCGACCGCGAGAGGCGATGCATCGGAGCGCCTCTCCGATTTGCGGCAGACACGCGTCGTAATACTCGATGGCAAATTGATGGACGCGGACGCGTTACGCACCGCTGCTGGATTTTCCGGCCTTCCGAAGTAGCACTACAATTAATACTAGATGATCAGCGTCTCAGCGCTGATTCCCAGCCGTCTCGCGCAGGGCCATTCATTGCCGCTTGGAGGGCGGCATCGAGTTTCTCCATCGTCACTGGTTTAATCAAGTGTTGGGAAAATCCTGCTTCCAGACTGCGTCTCGCATCTGCGTCCGTCCCGAATCCGCTCATCGCGATTCCGACAAGCCGGTTTTTTGATTTCGATATCAGTTCCGTGCCACTCCCATCGGGCAAGCCCACGTCGCTGATGAGCACGTCAAATCCGCCAGCTTCAATTCTCTCGAGCGCTGACTTCATGTCGTGCGCCACAGTTACTCTGTGTCCCCGGGCTGCCAGTAGCTTTCCCATCACGGTGCAGGTGTCGATGTGATCGTCGACCAACAAAATCCGCAGCACCCATTGGACCCTCGCTTGGACGGGCAAAGATATCGCACCATCGTGAGCAATCAGCGCAGAAGTTTTGATTGTCAGCCTGAATGTCGCTCCTCGATTTAAACCCTCGCTCATAGCGGTCAGTGTCGCGGCATGGGCTTCGGCCAGCGATTTCGAAATGGCCAGGCCAAGTCCGAGTCCGCCAAAACGCCGTTTCAAGGAGCGCTCGCCCTGCTCAAAAGGGTTGAAGATTCTATTCATCGCTTCCGGTTCAATTCCGATGCCGTGATCTTGCACAATTATCGTTAGCTCTCCGGGCGATTCGTTCGCAGTCGAAATCCTGATCTCACCCTCGTCCCGGCTAAACTTGATCGCGTTCTGAACCAGATTCCAAACAATCTGCTGAAACCTCGCCTCATCCGCTACGACGAAACGATCGCCTGCCGTGAGATCCAACTGCATTCGGATCTTCTTTCCCGCCCATTCACTCCGGCATGTCTCCACCACGTTCCGGATTTGCCCGTGAGCGTTCACGCTCGTCAGGTTTAACACCAGTTTCCCTTTGCTAATCCGCGTCACGTCCAGCAAATCGTCGATCAGATGTCGCTCCACCCGAATGTTACGCCGGATGATTTCCAATGCCGCAGCGGCCTCGTCGTTTTTTAACCACTCGCTTCTGCAAGTTCTCCACCGCCAGGAATACTGGGAAAAGCGGCGTTCGCAGTTCGTGCGAGAGCATGGCCAAAAATTGTCTTTCGTCCGGTTCGCCGCTTCCACCAGCGCCTTTTGCGCTTCCAGCGCTGCCTCTGCACGACGCCGCTCAGCAATCGCCGTCGCCAATGCCATTGCTGTCAACGTCAACACCGCCGTGAGCAGCAGAACGGTACTCCGCAAGGAAGTAGAGCGCCGTCAGAGCAACGAGACCAAAAATCGGTGAGAAATGTGGAAGAACCATCAGCTGTTTTTCGGGAGAGGGCGCCCGACCGAATAAAGACGGGGACTCGGTTGTTCCGGCCAGAAAAAGATGGTCGGACGGCTGAGTACATGGGATATCGTGTGACAGTGTAGGAGAAGCGCTCATAAGAGATGGCTGCAGCATCTCGCGAGCCATGTCGCGCATGTAAACGCGCACCATGTACGTTACTGAGCGCGTGAAAACCGCAATAGCTGTCTATAATTTTGTAATAATTAGAGCACTCTCCCGTTCCCACGCGTGAATCCCACAACACTGGCAATAAATTCCGCATGTGAAAACGAGTCAAATGCGGCAACGGCGCGGCAACCGTTTTACGCGCGAGGCTGCAGTTTTGTAGACCGCGACCCTACCACTTGGCTACCCCGCCATTGCGCGCGGCGCGAGACTATCGAGTGCAGCCAGCGCGTGTCAACGCGCCGCGATTTACGATTCAACGGATTTGGCGAATCCGGATATCGCTTAAGGCATGACGAACTCACGCGACCTTTTCGCGCGCGCTCGCCGGCGGATCCCCGGCGGTGTGAATTCGCCGGTGCGCGGTTTTCGGGCGGTGGGCGGCGAACCAGTTTTGTCGGGCGCGCGAAGGGCTCGCGTATTGGGAACGTCGATGACGTCGAACTAATCGATTACGTGGGCAGCTGGGGCCCCGCCATTCCTCGGACACGCGCCTCCATGTTGTCGTTAGCGCTATCCGCGATGCGGCGCAGCGAGGCGTCAGTTTCGGCATTCCCAATCCTCTCGAAGTCGAAATGGCCGAACTGATCTGCGCATGGATGCCGGCAATCGAAAAGTCCGGATGGTGAATAGTGGCACAGAGGCGACGATGTCCTGCCTGCGGCTGGCGCGAGGATTCACTAAACGCGACAAGATCGTCAAGTTCGCCGGTTGTTATCACGGCCACGCTGATTCGCTGCTGGTAAAAGCCGGAAGCGGCGCGCTCACTCACGGCCAGCCAGACAGCGCGGGCATTCCGCGAGGCAGTCGCCGGCGAAACAATTGTCCTTCCTTTCAACGATATTGAAGCAGTCCGCGCCGCTTTTCGCGAAAACAGAGACCAGATCGCCGGAGTCATTCTCGAACCGATTCCGGCAAACGCCGGATTATTTTTCCGCGCGAAGATTTCCTTCACCAACTTCGCGAAGAATGCGACGAAAAACGGCGCGCTCTTAATCTTCGATGAAGTGATGACTGGTTTCCGTCAGCTGGCGAGGCGGCGCGCAACAGCTTTATGGAATTCGGCCTGATCTGACCGCGCTCGGCAAGGTCATTGGCGGTGGTCTGCCGGTGGGGCGTTCGGCGGCCGCGCGGAAATTATGGATTGCCTCTCGCCCGTTGGACCGGTTTACCAGGCGGGAACGCTTTCTGGAAATCCGCTGGCCATGGCGGCAGGTTTGGCGCAATTGCGGGAACTTGATCGGATCGATGGCTGGAAACTACTGGAAGATCTCGGTGCAAAACTGGAGAGCAGGTTGGCTAACGCGATCTCAGGGAAGAAGCTCACCTTGCATCGCATCGGTTCGATGTTTTGCCTCTTTTTCGCCAGTGGTCCGATCTTCGATCTGGAATCCGCGCAGCGCAGCGATACCAAAAAATTCGCGCAGTTTTTCACTCATGTCTCGAGGCGCGGCATCTATTTTTCCGCCGTCGCAATTCGAGACCGCATTTATTTCCGCGGCTCACAGCGACGAAGACATCGAGCAAACCCGCTCGCGTTGTAGGCGAAGCTCTGGCAGCGCTTGAGTTTTTGCGTCGCGTGTTCGGCATGGTCTGGGAAAGCCCGCTGTGAGCGCTTCTCCGGCGGAACCAATCCGCGCCGTCGCAAAATTTTTTCTTCGAAGGTGAGCGCAAATTCTTCGTCAAAGGCGTCACCTACGGCCCATTCAAACCAGACGCGTTAGGCAATTACCTTGGAACACGAGATCAAGCCGCGCGCGATCTTGCCCAGATTCGCGCATCCGGGTTTAACGTTGTTCGCGGTTTATCACTGCCCCCGCGCTGGTTTCTTGATGCCTGCGCCGAAGCCGGAGTCCGGGCGCTCATCACTCTGCCCTGGGCCAAACACATCGAATTCCTGCGTGAACGATCGGCCCGAAATCGAAATTACCCGCTCCGTTTCCGACGCCATCAAAATGCACGCCGGTCACCCCGCCATTTTCGCCTATCTCGTCGGCAACGAAATCGCGCCGCAGATGGTGCGGTGGTTGGGCGTGCGCCGCGTCACGGAGTTCATCGAGCATCTTATCGCATTGGCCGCGGCCTCGATCCCGCGCGTTTTATTTTCCTACGCCACTTATCCGCCGACAGAATTTCTGCTCCCGCAAAACGTCGATTTTTTTGCTTTAACGTTTACCTGCATAAGCAGCGCGATTTCGAGCGTTATCTCTTCCGTCTGCAAAATCTCGACCGAAGATCGTCCGCTCATCCTGGGCGAATTCGGAATGGACACGATCCGGCACAGCCAGGATGAGCAGGCCGAAATGCTGAGCTGGCATGTCGATAGCGTGATCAAATGCGGACTCGCTGGCACCGTTTTCTTTCTCCTGGACCGACGAATGGTTCACCGGCGAACAGGAGGTCACCGATTGGGCATTCGGACTTGTCACGCGCGATCGGCAGCCAAAAAAGGCGCTTCATGCCCTGCGCGAGAAACTCGGGCAAGACGACGCCGTTCTTCCGCATCGTCATCTTAATCAAACGCCGTTCAGTCTCGGTTATCGTTTGCTCGTATAACGCCGCGCGCAACATTGCGATCGTGTCTCGAGTCGCTCGGCAAAATCGATTACCCGAAGTTCGAGAGTCATCCTGGTCGGATGATGGATCGACTGACAACACCGCGCAGATCGCCGCTGAATTTCCGAATGTGCGTTACATTCATCAACCCAATCGCGGGCTGAGTCGCTGCGCGCAACACCGGCGCGGCCGCCGCACGCGGCGAAGTATTCGCCTACACCGATGCGGACTGCATGGCCGATGTCGATTGGCTCTATTATCTGATCGGCACGCTCACCAGCGGCGACTTACGCGGGCGTGGGCGGTCCGAATGTCTCGCCTCCGGCAAAAACTGGATCCAGGCTTGCGTCGCCGCCGCGCCCGGCGGGCCGAGTCACGTCCTGCTAACCGACACCGTCGCCGAACACATTCCTGGTTGTAACATGGCGTTTTAGCGGTGGGCTTTCGAAAATGTCGGTGGGTTCGATCCGGAATATCACGCGGCGGGTGACGACGTGGATTTTTGCTGGCGCTTGCAACAAGCCGGCGGCGTGATCGCATTCAGCCCTACTGCCATCGTCTGGCACCATCGTCGTTTTACCCTGCGCGCGTTTCGCAAACAACAGGAAGGTTACGGCGAAGCCGGAATCGCTCCTGCGTTTTAAACATCTGATTTTCTTCGGGCCAACCGGGACGGCGAAATGGCGTGGACAAATTTACGGCACGCCGCGTTTCAGTTGGTTCCTTGGCCGCCCGATTATTTATCATGGAATTTTCGGCGACGGATTTTTCCAATCGATCTATCCCACTCCGCAATCAGAAGTGGCGGCTTATCTCAGCAGTATCGAATGGTTCGCCCTTACCATCTTTCTCTTCGGCGTGGGTATGTTTGTTCCGCCGCTGCGGATCGTGCCGTATCTGATGCTGCGGCGGCACGCTCTGTGTCGCGCTCTCTTATATGGTGCGCGCGCGCATCGAGCCGCGCTTCGATACCATCCACTCCCGCCTGCTGGTCATGTTCCTGGCTTTCGCGCAACCACTCGTCCGTGGTTGGTCCCGTTATTTTACCTGGCTGCATTTCAAACGCACTCCCGGTTCTGTTATTGCGCAGCACGAGAAGCTGCCCCCGGTAAGAAAATTGGCCGAAGCTGGGGCCGCCTCGCTTATTGGAACGAAGAAGGCAAGGATCGTCACAGCCTGCTTACGAGAAATTTTCACGCTCCTTGATCAGGAAAACTGGCGCTACTCGATCGATACCGGCTGGCAGGAATGGGACATCCAGATTTACGGTAACTTCTGGTGGAGCATCATCCTACGAACGGTCACGGAATATCACGGCGGCGGAAAATGCCTGACCCGCGTCCAACTTCGCTACCGCTATGTCACCACCACCGTGATCGTCAATCTCATCGTCCTCACTTTGTTCATCTATCATTTCCTTAATACCGGGCACGTCCAACTCTTCTTCGCCGTCCCGTATGCACTCTTCGCCTTGTTCCTATTCCTGAGAGCACGCCGGTTGAAAACGCGGGTGCGAGAGCTGGTCGATTTTGCGGCTTATCGGATCAATATGAATCGCATTTTGCGATCGCGTCTTCGCGCCGCAATCCAAGCGACAGCGCGCCGAAGTGAAATTGCGATTTTGATCGCGCTTGTCGCGCAATTAGTGCTCTTCGCGCTTCGCTTAAACTTTTCGACGATTGACCCTGGAGTGGATGCCGGTGTATTTTGTCGCCTGCGCGATTCTTTGCGGCTCTCGCTTACCTGTTTGCATCGACCGAATTTGCCGCGCTTAACAACGCCGTCTGATTTTCTGGTTCGCTCACCATCGGGCTGCGTTTGCTGGCCCTACCCCAGGCACCGAGCAACGAAGTCTGGCGCTTTCAGCCGACGGCGTGATTCAACGCGCCGGATTCAATCCCTATCAGGTCGCACCGAATGATCCACGCGTAGCCGGCAAAATCCCGGAGCTTGCGCGCGCGTCCCACGCAACGATGAGCCCACAGCCTTCGCACTCGGGTGCAGAAGTTTTGTTTCGCGCCATCCCGGCGACGAACAACGCGCTGCTCTACAAAACAATTTTTGGCGCTGCCGATTTACTCGCCATCGCGCTCCTTCTTCGGCTGCTTGATAAACAAAACCGCCGTCTGGTTCGCCTGGAATCCTCTCGTGGCTTATAGTTTTTTGGCGCGGCACATTTCGACAGCATCATTTTGTTCGCAATCGTCGCCCTGATTTTCTTCCTCGAACGATTTGAACAAACGGTGCAATCGCGCTGGAAATTTGCTCTCGGCGCCGCGGTCGCGCTCGGAATTGCCATCGCGCTTCGACCAGTCTGCCTCCGTTTTGTTAATTCCGTCTCTTTTGCCTTGCGTCGCCATTCCATTGCACTCGCTGCGGCCATCGCTTTGCCCGTTCTCCTTGATTGCGTGTTTCAATTTCCCTTTGCGCAAAATCTTTCGGAGACTTCGGGCATGTCAGCCGACTCAACGATTTATTTTGGTGGCTGATTGAAGACACGATTTTGCCAAACTGGCATCAGCAATATTACCGCTACGACGTAATCCTTCTGATCGTGTCGGCGCTGATTGGTCTCCTTTTCATGCGCAATTGGCGGCGCGGCATGCTTTGGTCGCTCGGCGCCAGTCTCATTCTCGCGCCAGTCTTAAAACGCCTGGTATGTAACTTGATTCTGCCAGTCGCGACGTGGCGGCGCGCCTTCGCCTGGCATTTTCTTAGCGTCACTATCTTCGCTTACTACCTCTTTTATAATGAGCGCCTTTTCGCTCTTCCCTCGGCACGCCGAACCGTGGTTGCGAGGCATAATCGTGTTGCCCGTCCTTTTTGCCATGACCCTAATGGCCACGCAACGCCATCAGGCTCTAAAACCGGCTAACTCAACACCTCACTCATCGCCCGCTTAAAATCTTCCGGCAACGGCGCTTGAAAATGCATCCGCTCTTTCGTCCGTGGATGATCTAACCCCAGTTTCCATGCATGTAACATTTGGCGCGAAAAATTCCCGGCACGGCGTCCTCCGTAAACAACATCGCCTAAGATGGGATGCCCAAAATGTTGAAGATGGACCCGAATTTGATGTGTCCTGCCACTGCTGCAACCGGCACTCGAGCAAGCTCGCCTCTCCTCCACTGCGTACGCACTTTGAAATCCGTTCTCGCTTCTCGCCCACCTTCGCGCGCGATCGCCATCCTTTGCGATGAACCCGATGACGCGCGATGGGGGCAACAATTGTTCCGGAACCCTGCGACGCAGCTTCCCGGCGACGAGCGCTAGGTAAATCTTTTCAACTGTGCGGGCCGCGAATTGTCGGGAAAGCTCCTGATGGGCAAAATCATTCTTTGCCACCGCCAGGCAGCCGCTTGTTTTCCTTATCCAGCCGATGAACAATCCCCGGTCGCTCCTTCCCGCCGATCCCGGAAAGATTTTTGCAATGCGAAAGCAAGGCGTTGACCAATGTGCCGCGCTTGCGGCCGGCGCCAGGATGAACGCGAAATTCCCGCCGCTTTGTTTATAACAATCAAGTCGTCGTCTTCGAACAAAACGGAGAGCGCGATCTTTTCCGGGACCAGATCAAGCGCTTGAACGGGTGGTTCGACCAGGATAACGCGATCGCCCGCTCGTCACAATGTCGCGCGCGCACGCGCACCGCGCCGTTAACTGTGACGAACCCATCGCGGATAAGCGCCTCGATTCGAGAACGCGAAAACTCGTTCGCAGAATTGGCAAGAAAACGGTCCAGCCGCGCGCCCGCATCCGTTCCTTTAACGATAAATTCACGGCGGTTTTCCTGTGTCATTGACGATGTTACTATCGCAAAAATGAGCGACCCGAACACCATTTCGTGTCCCAAGTGCGATGCGCCGATAGATATCGGCGATGCCGAACCGCTCTCGCGCGTGCCTCGTCCGGCTTGTGGCGAACGAATACGGATCGCGCGCTCGTTTAATCATTTCGAGTTGCGCGAGACCCTTGGGCACCGGCGGAATGGGGACGGTTTACAAAGCGCGCGACACCCAATTGGACCGAGATGTGGCACTGAAACTTTTGCGCAAAGATCTGGGGCCGGAATACGCCAATCAATTGCAACAGGAAGCCCGGATCACCGCTTCGGTCAATCATCCCCATGTGGTCCAGGTATTTTCCTTCGGCCACGATCACGATCAGCATCTATCTCGTGATGGAGCTGGTCGACCGCGGAACGCTCGATGACCTCATTGCGGAACAGAAAAACTTCCCGAGGCAGACGTGCTACGCGCCGGGATCGAGGTGGCCTCGCGGACTACGCGCAGCTTATCAAAAAGGGTTGATCCATCGCGACGTCAAACCGGCCAATATTTTGTTCAACGAGGAAGGGATGGCGAAGATCAGCGATTTCGGTTTGGCGGAATTGTCGAGCCGCAGGCGCAATCCAGCGGCGCCATCTGGGGCACTCCTTATTACGTCGCGCCGGAACGATTGAACAATCAGCCGGAAGATTTTCGCAGCGATATTTACAGTCTCGGCGCCACCCTTTTTCACGCGGTGGCGGGCCGGCCGCCGTTCGACGGCGAAACCACGTCGGCGTCCGATCTGCGCGCGTTGAAGAACAATCCGTTGAAACTGAAAGACGTGGCGCCGGATGTTTCACGGCCAACCGCCAATGCCATCGCCAGAATGATCGCGCCCGACCCGCGCTTGCGTTTCGCCTCGCACGATGCGCTCATCCTCGCCCTCAAGAAATCGGAGCGCATCCTTCACGGTGAACCGGAACCGTGGCGCGCCAAAGCGGCTTTGCTCATCGCCGCGCGCCGCACTCTCATCGCTCTAATATTGTTTGGCTGGTTTTTTCAGCCAGTCAGCGAGCGCCAGCGAAAGTTACAGCATCGGCCAGCTCAACTCCCGCCTTCGATATCAACCGCGAGTTTGATGATGGGCGCCAGCAAATAATCGACGGCAAATACCCCGCGGCCCGCGCCACCTTCGCGCGCCTGGCTTCGGAAACCAAAAACAAACAACCCATCTACGATTGGGCGTTGCTCAATCAGGCCCTCGCCGCTTTGCTCGACCAGCAGGAATCGCAAAAGCGCCGGGCCCTGCAGGAAGTGGAAAATGCCGGTAGCGGCGGTTTCGCCGATCCGCAGCTGGGCGCATTTCTTCTCGAGACCGCGAAACGCGCCAATGAGCGCCGTGCCATTGCGCTCTCCGATATTTCCTGATCATGCGGCGAAGCCATTCGCGTTATTTTTGCTGGGATCTGACCGACGTCCAGCTTGGACGATTCAATGATGCGAAGGCATTGCTGGAGGCATTTACTTTATCGCAACCCAGCGGAGCTTTGTCCTGATCGATGAATACAAACCAATCGCGCGAAAATATCTGGAGGATACACGGGCGTGGCTCGCCTGGAGAGAGCAGAATGGATCAGCGAAAAGTCCTGCGGAAATCAGGAGTGCGCTGGAAGAAGTTTGCGATCGCTGAAATTACAAAAGCCAACAGCAATTTCGGCCGAGGCCTTGCTGGCGGAAAGAACCTTGGCTAACCAGCTTGATCAGGCCGAGAAAACGGAGAGATCCGTGCGGGAAAACAGCATCGGGATTTGGTCGCGCGTGAAACGCCGCAATTGAACGCAGCTCTGAGGATCCTATCGGCGGCTCGCTGCTGATTTACGATTTCACCGGAGCCGCCAGTGCAATTAGAAAAGTCAAACTAACGGAGCCGTCACTGAGGGAGACGCAACGTAATTATCAAAATGCGGCCGATTGGCTGGCGGAATGGAAAGCAACGCTGATTAACGATTTGAATGCGCACAGCTACTAACGGCGCCGTTATTGTAAGCGATACCCAATACAACGGAATCGCAGGCGCGACCGCGAGCAGGCTGAAAATGAAAGTTCCTTATGGTTCCGCCGAAACCGACCTGGCTGAGAGTGCCCGCTGCAACCCTCGTGACCGTCTCGAGTTCCTTCGCCACCGATGCCGACCGGCAATGGCGCTGCGGCGTTTTTGCGTGGATGATCGGGCAAACGAATGCCGCGCGACAACTCTTCGATGCAGCCTGCTTCAGCTAAGCCATCTTACATAGAAGCACGCAAGTTTTTCGACCAGACGAAACCGTAAATCACGTGGCAAGCCACCCTGCTCAAACTAGAAGGGTGCGCCCCGCTTGCTGTTTTTCTTCCTGGCGCTTGGCCTGGCGATGGCGGCCACGCTGCCGCTTACGACGAGCGATATCAGCCTCATGTTACGCTCAGGTTATTCCGTGCCGACGATTGAGGCAGAACTTGCCACCCGCCATTTCGCCGACCAGCTCGATGAGGGTAAGCGCAACCAGCTAATCAAGGCCGGCGCCACCACTGAGCTATTGGATGCAATTGAGAGCGGAAAATTTCTCCGTTCCGAAAGACGAGCTGGAAAAGTCGCGCCGGAAAATGGACGAGCAGGCAGCCGAACGGGCGCTCATGGCCGAGAGAGCAAAAGAAATGATACTCTTTACCAAAACCAATTGCTCAAACAGCGCGGCACGGGTGGTTGCGCATGGTTCCGCCGATGCCATTGCCGGCGCAGCCAAAGGCAATCTGGTTCGCCTTCAAAACGGGAACCTGGTGTCCTGTTATGATGAGGAACTTGCACCGAAGCAAATCTATGGTCTTTACTTCTCCGCTCACTGGTGCCCACCTTGCCGGAAATTCACACCGCAACTGGTCGCCTATTATAACCAGATCGCGCATGACCATCCTGAGTTCGAAATTATTTTCGTGAGCGCCGATAAATCCGCCGAGGACATGGCAACCTACATGCGGGAGAGCGGCATGCCCTGGCCAGCAATCGAATACGGCAAGCTCGCCAATGTTCCGGCATTGCAAAAATACGTTGGCCGCGGAATCCCCGATCTCGTCATTGTCGATGCCAGCGGCAAAGTTTTGGCCGACAGCTTTGTCGGCGGCAAATACGTCGGGCCGGGGAGAGTCCTTGATGACCTGAGCGCGATTTTCGCGCGTGGTGGTGGTTCCCACAAGTCGCGGCCAATCGGTAGCGGAACTGCATAAATGCAGGGCATCTTGCTCAAGATGCCATCCCATTCAAAAAGCCGTCTCGCCAGGATGGGGTACAACCAATTGGATGCACTCAGTTTAGCCCGGTCATAATGACCTCTGAGCGAAACCATCCTGAACGAATTTTGGTTTCGAGAGTCAGATTTACACGAATGGTTCCGATGTTAAGTTTCATCGCGCGCACCTTTCGCGCCCACGCAATTAATGGAGCAAACCCCGCCATTTCCTTCACCGGAAGAACTTAAATCGAAGCTCGCCGAGTTCATGAAATCGAATTTTGGCGACCGGGTTGCGTTTACCACGCTCACCCAGCCGGACACGGTCGAGACGGGAACCGATGAGAAAAGCCCACCGGAAGAGGCAAAGGACTTCGAATTTCATTTTTTGCCACGCGACATCAAAGCGCATCTCGATCGTTTTGTGATCAAACAGGACGAAGCGAAGAAGGTGCTCTCGATTGCAGTCTGCGATCACTACAACCACGTCAATCACGTCCGGCAGCTGGAGAAGGAAGCATGCGGATGGCGCAGCCGAGAACGGAATACGCCAAGCAAAATGTCATTCTCGTCGGCCCGACTGGTGTCGGGAAAACGTATCTGATCAAACACATCGCCGATTTGATCAAGGTTCCGTTCGTGAAGGCGGACGCGACCAAGTTCAGCGAGACCGGTTACGTCGGTGGCGACGTGGAAGATCTGGTGCGCGAGCTGGTGCACAAAGCCGATGGCGACGTTAATCGGGCGCAGTTCGGAATCATTTACATCGACGAAATCGACAAGATCGCGTCGGCCGGCAGCATGATCGGGCGCGATGTCAGCGGTCGTGGCGTGCAAACGACGTTGCTCAAGTTAATGGAAGAGACCGAGGTGCCGTTGCGCAGCGCGATGGATTTGCAGGGGCAAATCCAGGCGGCGCTGGAATTTCAAAGGCGCGGTAAATCGAGCCGGCAAACCATCAACACCCGCCATATCCTATTTGTCGTTAGCGGGGCATTCGAGCGCCTGAAAGAACAGGTTTCGCGCCGCGTCAAAGGACAGATCGGATTCAGCGCCGAACCGATTCGAGTGATGGACAACGAACTCTTCCAATTCGTTGCGTACTCAGGATTTCATCGAATTCGGATTCGAGCCGGAATTCATCGGACGTCTTCCTGTGCGTGTTGTTTGCGAAGAACTAAGCGCGGATGATCTCTTCAGTATCATGAAGTATTCGGAAGGTAGTTTGCTCCGGCAATACGAGCGCGCCTTTCGTGCTTACGGTATCGCCATCAGTTTCGAAGATGAGGCGCTGCGATTGATGGCGCAGGCCGGGGCGAGGGAGAAAACTGGCGCGCGCGGCTTGTTGACGGTATGGGAAAAACTCTTTCGCGATTTCAAATTTTATCTCGCCGGCTCCGGTATCAGCCAACTGCGGGTGACGGCCGAATTAGTGCACGAACCGAAGCGCGTTCTGGATCGCCTGTTGGCGGAAGGTCACAAACACGAAGTGGTCGCGCTCGATCAGCAGATCGATGTCTTCATCGAATCATTCCGCCGGCAGCATGATCTCGAGATCGCGTTTGAGGACGCGGCGCGACGCCGGCTGGTCGAACGGGCGCAGACTGAAAAAATGTCGATGGCGGATTTGACGGCGCACCTGTTTCGCGATTTTCATTTTGGATTGAATCTGGTGCGCAAAAATTCCGGACAGAACAAGTTTACCCTGCCACTTTCGGCGGTGGACGCGCCGGACAAATTTCTTAGCGATTTGGTGGTGCAATCCTATTATCCGGCAGGCCGAACCAACGAAGCTGGATGAAACGCTCGCTTCTTTTTGCTTTAATCATCGCGGTCGCGGTTGCGGCAGTGGCCAGTATTTCGCACGCGACCGGATGGTTCGCGGGGCTTGAGCTGCCGCTCAAAAACTGGATGGTGAAATTGAACGGTCCGGCGCGCGATCTCAGCAACATTTGGCAATACAGCCTGACCCCACTCCTCGGTTTCGCTACGGCATGGATTACGATAACGAGCGCCCGCAGGCACCGCATCGCCGTCGCTCGTTCTCGCGGCAATTCTCGAGCTTCTGACACTTGCCTGGGTTTTGTCGCTCTACCACATTTTCTTTGCCCCACTGCACTGCGTCCTGGCTGTCGTTCTCAGTTACAGCGGCGCGTTGATTTACCTTGCGATCGCGGGACGCAAACGTGCCGGCATTCCCCTGTCGCTGTTCAATGGCAAACTTTCGCCGGCGCAAATTTCGCGTTTACGCTCCGGCGAAGTGGAATTCGACGGCGGTGCACGCGCTTTCGAAACCAGCGTGGTCGTGTGCGATTTGGCCAATAAATACGATCTCGCTGATACCGACGAGCCCGGTGTGGTGGCGAAGGCCAGCGAAAAATTCACCGCGCGCGCGGCTGAACTGTTGCGCGAGGCCGGCGCTTACTTGCATGCCGCCGATGGCGAAGGGGTCGTTGCCGTGTTTGGATTCCCAGGGGCGCTGAACGATCACGCCGAGAAAGCGGTGCGCGCCGCCTTCGATCTGGCGCGCGCGTTCGCGGAGAACTCAAGCGGCAGCAACGGCCAGAACGCCGCTGCCGGCGCGCATGTGGCGCGTCAGTTCCGGCTCGATGATTACTGCGCCCACAGAGGAAAAGCAGGACATTTTGTTCTGGGCGAGCCGATTGAGTTAGCCCGACGCTTTTGCGTTGCCAATCGCTTTTACGGCTCGCGGATACTGATCGGGCCGCGCACCTTTGAGTTGGCCAACAACGCCATTGTTGCGCCCGGATCGATTTTCTCAGCGGCGTTAATGCGCAGGAGCGACATGAAATTTACGAGCCACTTGCCTTTACCGCCGACGCGCCGAGCGAGTTAGTAGCGCGACGCGATTCGTTTTGGAACGGCGTCGTGCTCTACCGCGAACAACGCTGGGCCGAGGCCTATAGCGAATTCCAAAGGCGCGCGGACCGAACCACGAGGAAGATGCACCGCTCAATCTTTACCTGCGCCGCCTCGAGCCGCTCGCGCTGCATTTAATGGAATCCCCGGCGCAATAGCCGGTCCGAGTCGGACTGGCCGATCCGAGTTTTGAAAAGGACCGAGTATCCAGAGGCGCTTCGTGATTTGATCACGCAATTACGGCAAATGCCGGGCGTCGGGCCGCGCTCGGCCAGAGCGCATTGCCCTCTGGATGGTCCAATCACGTCACGAGCAGCCGGAACAAATCGCGGCCGCGATTTCAAAAACGCGCGCCCAGATTCATCCGTGTAGACTTTGTGGCTTTTTCGCAACGGACGAGCTTTGCGAAATTTGCCGCGACGATTCGCGGTCGAACGAATTGCTCTGCGTGGTTGAACAACCGACCGATATTCTTCCACTGGAAAAAACGAGCGCTTTTCGCGGGCGCTACCACGCACTCGGCGGCCGGATAGCGCCTCTGGATCACGTCGCGCCGGAGGATTTGCGAATCAAAGAGCTCTTCGATCGAATCGAGCACGAAAAATTCTCGGAAATTATTTTCGCGCTCGCGGCTGATGTCGAAGGCGAAGCAACCACGAACTATTTGGTCGAGTTACTAAAAAGGAAAACCGGTAAAGTTAACAAGGATTGCACATGGCTTGCCCGCAGGTGGTGGCCTTGAGTCGGCCGACGAACTCACGCTTTACCAAGCGCTGACCGGACGAACGAAGCTCTAAATAAATGCCACCGCGCTGTAGTGGCGGCCGCGTCGGCCGCATGAAGCCAGCGATCGCAGATTTGCCGGGCGGCACGCCCGCCCCTACAGAACAAATCCATTATTACGGCTAAGGCTGTGGCAACCGTGTCGGCCGCAATTTAACTTTTGTAACCATTTTAACGTTGTAACTTTTTATTCGATGTCCTGCGCGAAAATTGATCCTTCGCTCCACCAGGCCCAAAAGCCGCCCTGGATCAAAGTGCGGCTGCCGTCGAATCCCGTTTTCTTTTCCACGAAAGCGCTGATTTCCGATTTGCGATTGCACACGGTTTGCGAAAGCGCGCAGTGCCCGAATCGCTGGGAATGCTGGAGCCAGGGCACCGCGACCATGATGATCGCGGGTGATCGCTGCACACGCGCCTGCGGATTTTGCGCGGTCACAACGGCGAAACCGCTTGCTCTGGAAGAAGACGAACCGCAGCGCGTGGCCGAAGCCGTGCGCCGGATGAAATTGAAACATGTCGTCATCACCGCGGTCGCGCGCGACGATTTGAAGGACGGCGGCGCGAATCACTTCGCTCGGACCATCGGTGCCATTCGCGAAATGGACCCCAAAATTGTGATCGAAGTGTTGGTGCCCGATTTTCATGCCCGGGATTGGTGCATTCAGATCGTGCTCGACGCCGCGCCCGACATTTACAATCACAACATGGAGACGGTCGAGCGTCTGACGCCGATGGTGCGTTCGCGTGCGAAATACCGGACTTCGCTGCGGGTTTTGAAGCGCGCGAAAGAGCTTTCGCCAGATGTGGTGACGAAGAGCGGCGTCATGCTTGGACTGGGTGAGACCGGAATCGGAGTTATTTCAAACGATGGATGATTTGCGCGAAGTGGGGTGCAGGTTCTCACCATGGGCCAATATCTTCGCCCGACTCCGCAACATCTGCCGGTGGTTGAATATATCGCGCCCGCTCAATTCGAATTCTTCGGCGAAATTGCACGCAAAAAGGATTCGAACATGTCGCCTCAGGTCCGCTCGTGCGCAGCTCCTATCATGCGGCCGATTTTCATCCCGTCGTTCGTTAGTGATGGAACGCGATCGTTCGCGAATCGCGGCGGTGATTCCCGCGTATCAAGAGGAAAAACACGTCGGTGAAGTAGCGCAGCGGACGCGGGCGCAGTTGGAAAATGTTCTCGTGGTTGATGACGGATCAACTGACGCGACGGCGGAGCGGGCGCGATCCAGCGGAGTCGATGTCGTTATTCACCCGCAAAACCGCGGCAAAGGTGAATCGATCAAGACCGGGCTGCGCTATTGGCTCGAGCGCGGCAGCGAATACGTCGTGCTCCTCGACGCCGACGGGCAGCATTTGCCGGAAGAAATTTCGCGTTTTGTAGACAGCGCCGCGTCGGAGTCGAACGCGAAAATTTTCATTGGCTCGCGCATGAACGACACCAGCGCGATGCCGCTGGTGCGGCGGATTGTGAACCGGTACATGAGCGGCGAAATCAGTCGCGTCTGCGGGCAGCAGATTCCGGATACGCAATGTGGGTTTCGCATGCTGCATCGCGATATCATTCCGGAAGTTCTGAGCGGCGCCAGCCGGTTCGAGTACGAAACCGAAATGCTCATCATCGCGAGCAGGAAAGGCCATCGCGTCGCATCGGTTCCGATCACGACCGTCTATTCCGACGAAGTCAGCAGCATCAATCCGGTGCGGGATACCATGCGTTTCTTCAAATTGATGCGGCGCTATCGGAATCTGTAGCGGCAGCCGTGTCGGCTGCACAATTCAGAAGAGCACGCCTCCACAATCACTTGCAGTTGTGACAAAACTCTTTCGCGTTCCCCGCTCCGTCATCCGAAGCGCAAGCGAAGGACCTCGCCAATGGTTCTGTGGCACGCAAGCCTCGGTTGCACAGTCATTCTGCACTCGTGAGGTCCCTCGACGTCTCCGCGTCTCGGGATGACGGACGCGAGCGCGAGACGCCTGCGCTGCCGAGATTAAATCAAACCGCGGCGCTTGAAGTCGCCGATGTTTTCGCCAGCGGAGCGCTCGATCATCTCGATGGTGAACTTGAGCAGGCAAACTTCCCAGGCCTCATCCACTCCCTGGATGATCGCGCCATTCGGATCACTGGCGCTCTCCACTACCCGCCGAGTGCGATCGATGACCGATTGTAACGAGGCGCTCACGGTTTCTTCCGTGACGCCAGATTTGCGAAATTGAAACCCGTAACGCAACACCGCGATCTGCTGCGCGTGCTCGCGCAGCCGTTCCACGTACTCCTGCGCTTTTTCACCAAACCCTTCGAGCATCATTCGGCAAAAGTACTCCGGGCTGAGAATCTTCGGACGCTCGGCTTCGATGCGGCCGGTGCGAATGCGGACCTGATCGACCCGGTCCATCAGCTCGGAAATGAGATGAAATTCAAAGCTGGTGTTGCCAAATGTCGCGATCTGCCGTTCCGGCGCGAGAATAACCTGCGTATTCTCAATGGCGTATTCGATATCGTCCTGTTTCAAATTATGCGGGGACAATACGATGAAGGAGGCGCGATTTCCAGAAGTGGGTAATTCGCAGCGAATTCTCGACCGACCAAGGTCGATCGGCCAACATCGCCTTGTCACGCGAGTTAACATTTCAATGTCGCATATGCGACACTCCAATGTTAACTCCGCTTGATTCAACTCGGCGCTATTTCTTCTCTACGAGCGGCAGGAACGCTTCGTAGCCTTCATCTTTCATTCGTTCTATCGGAATGAAATGGAAAGCGGCCGAGTTGACGGCGTAGCGTTGTCCAGTCGGCGAAGTCGGGTCGGCAAAGAGATGGCCAAGGTGGGCATCGCTGCGTTTAGCACGGACCTCGGTGCGCTGCATGTCCCGCGAGGTGTCCACTTTTTCGACCACGAGATCTTTCGAGATTGGTTTGGTAAACGTGGGCCGGCCGGTGCCGCCATCGAATTTGTCGAGCGAAGTAAAGAGTGGTTCGCCGGTGATGACATCGACGTAAATGCCGACACGCTCGTTGTCCCAGAACTCATTCTGGAAGGCGGTCTCGGTGCCATTTTCGCGCACGACAAAATACTGCTCCGGCTTCAATCGCCTTTTCAAAGTCGCATCGTTCGGCACCGGCCGGTTCGGATCGAAACCGGTGGCCTCCTTTTTTCCTGGTGCGAGAGAAGAAAAAGTAGACCGCCCCGGCGGCGAGCACGGTCACCACGCCGAGGCCGATGTGACGTGCTGAGTGTCGATCTTTCCTCGCTGGTGATTCGGCCGCCGACCATGACCATGAAATTGAATCAGAAATCCGCCACCGTCGTCACTTCTTTTTCTCAAACAAAATTTTCGACAAAAGACGCGCTCTCCAGGGATCCGCTGGAATTCTATCTTCCGTGAAGGCAGCACGGTGGCTGCGTTTGAAGATTTGCAGGCGACACGCCTGCCTCGACAGATTCACTCGACAGGCTCACTTCAGATCCCGGGCTCGATTAGCGGCGAATCTGGTGGTGCTTCGGCGGCCACCCGTTTGCTCGTACGCCAGCGCAAAACCGCTTCGGCTGAAACAAGGACAAGCGCGAACCAAATGAGAAGAAAGGTAATGAAATGCTGGCGGGTGAATGTCTCGTGATAAACAAAAAGCCCAAGAATGAAACTAATGCTGGGCGAGAGATACTGAAGAAAGCCAATCGTAACTAATCGCAAATGACGGGCGGCGTAACCGAACCAGATCAGCGGGACTGCGGTCACGATCCCAGTTGTCGTTAGGATTACGGAAAGGGAGAGGTGCGACGGGCCAAAGGTCAGCGCGCCGCGATTGGCGAGGAGAACAAGATAAACCAGGGCCAGCGGCAGGAGAAAGAGCGTTTCCAAAAACAGCCCGGGAATGGCAGCGGTGCCGGACTGTTTCCGCAGCAATCCGTAGAGGCCGAAACTGGTGCAAAGCCCTAGCGCGATCCACGGGAAATGGCCGTAGCCAAAGGCGAGAATAGAGACAGCGACCAAAGCAATGAGAATGGAAGCGGTCTGCCAGGCGCTGAGTCGCTCGCGCAAAATAAAGGCGCCAAGCAGGACGTTCACGATTGGGGTCATGAAATAGCCGAGGCTGGTTTCGAGGACGTGACCGATGTTGACCGCCCAAATGAAGAGCAGCCAATTCAGGCCAACCATGATACCGCTGCCCAAACAAAAGTGCGCTCCGTCGCCTGCGAAGGTTGCCGATGACTTCACGCCAGCGCTCTTGCCAGCTGAGCAGAAGGCCGAGAAACACAATGGTCCAGACGAAACGATGCGCGAGAATTTCCAAGGCTGGGACCCTCGAAAGCAATTTCCAATAAATTGGCACCAATCCCCACGTTGCGAAGGATGCAACTGCAGCGATGAAGGCAGACGTGTGTTGCGGATCGCCTCCACCGGACCTGGCCATCTCGCTCGTATTTCATCAATCCCATTAGTTCGCAACCCTTCACTTGCTGGCGATGCGATAGTTTGTAATGACGGAATGCTGGAGCTGATCGCGTGAAATCGTTTTTTGCCGAACTGAAGCGCCGCAAGGTCCATCGCGTTGCCATTGCCTACGCCGTCGCCGCCTGGTTGCTCATTCAAATTGCAACGCAAGTTTTTCCGTTCTTCGAAATTCCAAATTGGGCGGTGCGCCTGATTGTGCTCGCTGCTGGTGCTGGGTTTTCCAATCGCACTCACGCTGTCGTGGATATTCGATCTGACTCCGCAGGGAATCAGGCGCACCGAGGAAAGCGACAGAAGTTTGGCCGCGTTGCCGGTCGGCCCCGCCGCAATCCGCAATATTCCGGAAAAAAGCATCGCCGTTCTTCCGTTCGAAAATTTGAGTGACGACAAAGAGAACGAATACTTCGCGGCCGGCGTACACAATGACATTCTCTCGAACCTGGCCAAGGTCGCTGACCTTAAGGTCATCAGCCGCACCTCGGTACAGCAATTCAAGAGCGGCACGCGCAATTTGCGTGAAATCGGACTGGCACTGGGAGTAGCACATATTCTTGAGGGCACGGCACGCCGGGCCGGCAATCGCATCCGGGTGAATGCTCAGTTGATTGATGCGCGGAGCGATGCCCAACTTTGGGGAGAAACATTCGATCGCGAGATTACCGATCTGTTCGCGCTGCAAAGCGAATTGGCGCAACGCATCAGCCAGGAGTTGCGGGCAAATCTTTCAGCCCGCGAGAAAACGAACCTGCAAACCCATCCCACCCGCGACATCCTTGCCTACGAACTTTTCCTGCGCGCACGCGAGCTATTTCATTGGGCCGGGAGCGGCTATTCCTACGACAAAGGAGCAGATGCGCTGCGATTGATCGATGAGGCAATTAAGCGTGATCCGCAATTTGCGCTGGCCTACGGCCTGGCCTCGCGTCTGCACTCTGAATTGTTTTGGTTCGGCTACGATAAAAGCGCATCGCGTTTGGAAAAAGCGAAGGCAGCAGCCGATGCCGCGCTCGAACTTCAGCCGGACTTGGGCGAAGCGCATCTCGCGAAAGCCTTTTACTATTACTATGGATTCCGGCAATATGATGTTGCCCAAAAGCACGTCACTGCTGCGGTTCGCGCGATTCCCAACGACGCCGACGTGCTCAATACCGCTGGAGCAATCGCCCGCCGCGACGGAAGATGGAATGAAGCGGTGAGTATTCTGGAGCAGGCGCGGGATCGCGACCCTAGAAATCTTTCGGTGCTGTGGAGTCTGTTCGAAAGTTATCTCGCCTTGCATGAATACACCAAGGCAGACGGAACAGTAAACGACGCGCTTTCCGTTTCGCCGACCGCGGACTTTTTGTCCTGGCCCGCAGCGCGATTGCCCTATTTCGCGATGGCGATACTGCTCCGCTCCGTTCCGCCTTGCGGAAACTCCCGCGCAGTTTTGATCCTGGCGGGGCAACAAGCACGATCGCGCTCCGTCTGAGTTTGATGGAACGTGACGTGGAGGAGGCGGATCGTGTGCTTGCCGCCTGCACGCACGAGAAACTCGATGACAATGGTTTGAGCGGAGTTGCCGGAGCACTCGACGGTTATACCGTCCCGAAAAGTTGAGTACGCAGGATTAATTGCCCAAGCTCGCGGTAACGAATCGTCCGCGCGTGCCGCTTTCGAGCAGGCCAAACGGGCGGTGCGAGATGATCTGGTGCAATCCCCGAACGACGCTAAAACGCTTGCAATGCTGGCATTAATTCACGCTGCCGTGGGAGAGAAGAACGAGGCGCTTGGCGCCGCCACGCGCGCCGGGGAACTATTGCCTATCGCGAAAGATTCGTTCGACGGACCGATCCTTGCGACAACGCTAGCGGCAGTTAGCGCGAAGCTCGGCGAAAAGGACTCGGCCATTCGGCAACTGGAATCGCTAGTCGGTGTTCCAAATGGGCCGACTCCGGGAACTTTACGAGTGGAACCGGAGTGGGATTCTTTGCGCGACGATTCCGCGTTTTAAAAACTGGCTGCTGGTGAAGGAACAGACTTGCAGTCTGTGCGCCACAAGTTTACTGCGATTCTTAATTCACATCTCGTCGGGAGAAGCAACATTCAGGTCCTCCCGATCACTCCGCACAGCCTCTTCGGCGAGACGCCGAAGACAACATGCGAGACGCCTGCACACAGGCGGGCAGGGAGTGCACTACCCAATCCGCTTGAAGTTAGCCGGTTGTGTATTGCCCGCATAGTTTACCCCGGACTGATCGCGAGTCGGGAGCGTGAACCAAAAGGTGCTTCCTTTTCCGGGTTCGCTCTGAACGCCGATCTTTCCTTGGTGCGCTTCCACAGCAAGCCGGCAAAAGGCGAGCCCCAGGCCAGTGCGAATGCCGATGTTGGCGGCCACTGTTTGTTTGTCCAAATTTTTCAAAGATGTGTTCGTGCTGGTCGCGCGGTATCCCCTCGCCGTTGTCGCTGACAGATATGGTCGACATCAGCCGCTCGTGCGCTCAACATTTATCCGGATTGTTCCATCTGATTTTGTGAATTTCAGCGCATTGCTGATGAGGTTCTCGAGAATCCGCCGGATCACATCGGCGTCGCAAGAGACTGCCACTGGCTCGGGCGGCATCTCGCAGCGGAGGGCTGCGACCTCGCAGGACAGGGGTAAATCGATCCGCAGCCTGGCGCGCGATCTCCGGCGAGGTCGTGATCTTGTAAGCGAAGTGGCATTTCACCCGCCTCGAGCCGACCGACATCCAGCAAGCGTAGTGATCATGTCGCGCATGTCATCCGCGCCCTGTTTTGCCCCAGTGACACACTCTGCTTCGTCCGGATTCAGTTTATCGGAAGCCATTTGTTCCAGTATATCGACGTAGCCGGTAACCGTAGTTCAGGGGAGAACGCAGATCGTGAACGATCATATGGGTGAGGTCATCCCGCGTTTGCAATGTCGACCGAAGTCTGGCTTTCTCGATACGCTCAAAGATGAAATCCGAAACCAGGCAAAAGAGAACGGTTGGAGTTGAGGGCCAGGAGCGGCGCGAGGCAGGAAGATAAAGATTTTGATGGTTGTAAAACCAAAGCGGCGAAAAATGGTGCAGCGGCGTCAATCGCTCCAGAGAGCGAGCACAGCGCAGCCACGGGCGACCGGATGCTTAGCCCACAGGACCAGATCCGACGGATGGCCGGTTAAGTATCGTCACAACTGCCTCTGGCAAACGGCGAAAGGTCTTTCAGACCGATTCGCCATGGAGCAGGCCGTTGAGAACGTTGAGGTGGACCTCGGCCCCTGGCATCGTGGCCAAATGGCGTCGGTCAATTCGTCCTTCTGCCACTTTCCTTCCGCTCCGACGACTGACGATCTTGTCGCGGATCGAGCTCGCCGGAGCCGTAATTGTGCTCCCAGTATTCCGGAACAAAGATTTCGAAAAGCGGGCGGGGCGAAAAGCCGTTCGAGGCGGGCCGGTGAAACCGGATCAGATGCTCGGCGAGATCGTTTGAATCAGTTCCGGGTGCCCGGCTTTGGAAACAGCGCGTGCCGACAACGAACAGGTAAGTCGCGATCGAATTCTCGCGGTCACGAAACGCAACTTCGATATTGAGCTCCGCGCACAACTTTGTTTTCATCGGCGAAAAATTCGTGAACCCGACGCGTTCATCTGTGCGTCGGTGTCTTTGGGATCAGCGTTTCGGCCGGCGGCTCGTAGCTGGAAGGAATTCTGGACGATCGCTCGACGTTGTCACGAGAAACGAAATTGCTTCCAATAACCGCCTGAGGCCTGAATTGCTCCAGTGCGACACGAAAGGCATCATCACCGGGCGCGGAGCGGGAAAATAGGCAATCGAAAGCGACAACCTTTGCGCCAGCGCGGACGAGGCGCTCCAGAATCATGGCGTAGATTTCGCGGTTCCAAGGCCAACCTTTGCTCATGATCTCGAGGGCGCGGCGCGATCCGGGATCGCTTGAACTGGACGAGAACAACCCTTCGAAGGTCGAGTGTTTCATCCAGGCTTACCGGAATCGGAATCAATGGCGAGGAAGAGCAGGTCTGGATTAGCCGGAGTTGTGCGGCCGGAGCGGGCGATGGCGTCCCGGACCCGGGATTCGGTCTGCCCGTAATAGCTGGGAGAGGTGAAATCCAGCAAAGTCGCGGCTGCGGCACAAAGCGTTGCACAGGAGAAGGACGACCATGGTGCGCCTAGCGGGGCATGATGGTCGGACGCAGCGGGAAACATGCCGATAGAGGGCGCACTTTCGGCTGCGTCCCACGGATGGGGTCTGACTGGTGGGTCCTGGGGTTCTCGGGATGGAGGCCAAAACTGGTTGGTGATTCGATTCTAAATATAGTAATTATATAACAATCGCAGGGATATCTATGCTCAAGGACCAGGTTTGCTCTAGCCGCTGTCGCCTTGTATTCCGGCATCTTTGTTGAGCAATCCCATTGCCGGCCCTCTGACCTCCGCCGAGGTCACCAAAATCATCAACCGGGTCAGCGTGGATCGACCCCGCAAAGGGCGGTCATCCCGCCACGGTGCGCGATGTCATCAAAGATGATCTCGGCCTCCAAACAGGGGCCAAATCGCGATCGGAGTTGCTCTTCCAAGACAACACCTTGACCCGCATCGGTGCGGAGACATTCTTCAGTTTCAAAACCGGCACACGGGATATGACGTTGGAGAAAGGATCCATGCTTCTGCAAGTGCCGAAAGGATTAGGCGGAGCGAAAATTCACACCGCGGCGGTCACGGCGGCCATCACTGGCACGACGATAATGATGGAATATAGCCCTGGGAAATACACTCAAGGTTCTGGTGCTCGAAGGTAGCTTGCGTTTATCGCGAAACGGATCCTTTGGTGATTCAGTAGTTTTGCATCCTGGAAAAATGGTGATCATGCGACCGGACGCAAAAAGATTCCCGACCCGATTGACGTTGATCTGGCAGAGATCGTTAAGACATCGACCCTGGTAAACTTTCCGGGCGGCAATATTTTGCCCAGCATGTCGCTTATTCAGGCGGCAATCAACGACCAGGCCAAAGAGTTGGCAAAAGGAACCCTTGTTCCGACAAACCTGGTCATGGGTCACGGGACCAACGTGTGGTTTTGGCTTCAAAGGATCAGCTGAGCCAAAACCATCGGCTCGACTCGCCGGCTTAGCCACGAGTGACAACGGCGCGCCCGTAGCCGCAACCGTTTCCACTACCACCTCGACTGCTGCAAAGAATGTTCTTCGCTCTGGCCCTGCAGTTTCGGTCTCCAGCAGCGCGTCAACTTGTGTCGCCTGCTGGGCAACGCTGCGCCCGGTTCTGGCGGGACCATCAACGTTACTGGGCGCACAGGGCACAGCACCGGCGGTAGCAGAAGAACCCCTGTCTTCGCTCATGCGCCGGAGAAAATTAACGTGATGGTGTCGACGTAACGGCCTTTGGCCAGGCGGTGATCGAGTCGCCGCCGATCATAATATAATGACCGTGATAGGGCGGCATTGGGCGCGATGGAAAAGGCGAGCGAATAACCGCACTCGCGTTCCCTGCTGCGCCAGCAACCAAAATCGCCGCCAGCACGCTGACGCGCCGAGTAGCAAGGGACTGTAAACGCACCATCTTCACGAGATATCCGTATTGCAGCAATCGTGCCATTCGGACATCGAGTTTATGGAAATTTTAAGCTGCAATCCAGAGAAAAGTAATGGCGCAGGCCAGAATTGCGGTGGTTAGCCAATCGATCACCTGCCCCAGCACAACCATGGAATGCATGCGGACATAGATGGCCGCCTCGATCGCGACCGGCGCGCTCAGCGCGATCCAGATAAGTGCAGCGAAGCGTAACGCTCCCACCATTCCATCAGCGAAAAAGCCGACGTGAAACCGCGCGACGAGGACGTAAAGAGCGGAAATCGCGATGGCCGAAAGCACCCGCACCAGACTGGAGAGTGCGTAGTTGCGGGGCCCTTCCGGCCGCCAGGTTTCGGGGTGGCGCGTTGGTAACGGTGGAAAACTAATCCCATCCAGAACCAACTGGTGAAGATGGAGACGATGCCGGCAATCAATCCGGGGACTATGGCTGCGCGCAAAGTGTTCATAGGCCAAAACGGTTTCGCCGGAAAATAACAATTACGCGATCCGCGTGGCGAGAGAGTTTACTGTATGCCTCGGGCGAGATAGGATTGGCGGGAATAATGCCTGAGTTTGCCTACAAAGCACGGAACGCGCAGGGTGGATTAGTCGAAGGCGTTTTGAACTGTCCCGATCGCGGTGTCGCCATTCGCCAGATCGAACAGCAAAACTGCATTCCCATTCGCATCGATCCGGTGATGACAACCGCGCCCGCGACGGCAGTGCCAACCGCGCCACGCAATTTCGTGCCGAAAATTTTTAACCGGGTCACAACTGAACGTGCTGATGTTCCGGCGCAGACACTGAAAATTCCGCACAGTCAGTTGCTCGTTTTCACCGAGCAGCTCGCGCATTTGCAACAAGCGGGCATGACCTTGGATGAAGGCCTCGGTGTTCTGGAGAAACGCCTCAAGCATCCGCGAGTGCAGCAGATGATTCGCACTTTGCACCAGGCACTGGTCGATGGCCGCAGTTTCTCCCAGGCGCTTCGCGAGTTCCCGCGCATTTTTCCGCCGCTTTACGTGAACCTGGTGGCGGCAGGCGAAGCGAGCGGCGCGTTGCCGGAGATTCTAATGCGACTGGTGAAGCACCTGATGCAGGCGAAAAGTCTGCGCGATCGAGTGCAACAGGCCCTGATTTATCCAGCTTTCTTAACCTTGGCGGGCGCCGCGCTTATCACTGTCTTCATTACTTTCATGGTGCCGCAGCTCACCCAATTCATGTCGCAAAATGGTGGAGCCCTGCCTTTGCCGACGCGCATCTTAATGCAGGTGCACCACCTCATCATCACCTACTGGTGGCTTGCCATCCTCATTGTTATCGGCGGGTTTGCCGCCTGGCGGGCGTTTGTCCGGAGCGACGAAGGACGCACCGCCTGGGATCGATTCCGCCTGCGCATTCCTGGTTACGGTCGCATCGTGCGGCACAGTTATTACGCGCAATTTTCCCGCACGCTCGGCACCCTGACCGAAAACGGGATTCCACTTTTGCGATCGCTCGATCTCGTCGCCGAGATCGCGGGCAACCGTTACATCGAAAAAAGCTAACGGAAGTTAGGCGCGCAGTGGTGGACGGCGCCCATCTTTCGGCCGCGCTGGCGGCCCAGCAAATGTTCCCGGACTTGCTTACCGATATGATGGCGGTGGGTGAGCAAACCGGGCACTTTGGTCAAACCATGATGACGATCGCCGACGTTTACGAGCGGGAACTCGATCGCACCGTCACCATTACGTCGGGCCTGATTGCACCGGTTATCATCGTTATTATTGCTATTGTGGTTGGCTTTGTCGTTTACAGCATTTTGTCCGCAGTATTTTCCATGACGCAAAGTTTGCAGTTTCGGCGCGCTGAGATACCATCCGCCCAATTTGATGCGTCAGCGAATTTTGACGTTAGGGCTGATCCTCGTGGCGCGAACTCTTGTCGCGCAGGAGGCGGTTTATCGCGCTTCGACTGGTGCGGGACAAAATCCCGCCCTTGCTATCACCGCTCCCGTTAGCGGCAACGCTTGGATCGACCTTCGGCAAAATGCGAAACCGGGCGCGGTGCAGAGCGCGCCCGATTGGGTCGAGGCGGTAACGTTCATTCCCGCCGGCACGCAGGCAGATGCGCGCGGCGCCGAGTGTGTTTCGCATTCGGCTGGCAAGACCAGGCGGCCGTGCCAGCGTCCTTTTTTCCGCCTCTTCTTTAACGATCAGACTGCAGCGCGTCCCGAGATTGTTGCTTGGGACGAATCCGGCTCGCAACTACTCCGGTCCGGTCCTCTCGGCGCCGGCATTGATCTGGAAAGCTCGGAATCGGTCATGATTCCAATGCACGGCATTACCACGATCGATGTGGAAGTGCCGGGCGAAGGCAATAGTGTGCGCGGGGCCTATTTGGAATGGATGAGCAGCAGCGAGATGGTGCACGCGTCGGGCGTCGGCTCACAAGATGCCGTTCCCCAGCCTTTCGCCGCGACCTTACCGTTGCACGCGCCCGCGCAGGACGCGGAAGAATTTGTAGCCCGTCACCGCCTCGTTGTCGGCGGATTTGATCCGCATCGGCTCTGACTTCGAGCCAGGCTGCTACCTTCGAATTCGGGTTGGAATCGCAACCCTTGCTTGCCCTCATCACTTTCGAAATCGCGGGCCCGCGCATTGACTCGCCGCCGGAGGTGATTGCGAACGGTGAAAATGTTGGGCCCGCCTCGCTGGTTATGCCGGGATTGGCCGATCCCGGTTATCGTGGGGAAATGCACGCCATCGTCAGCCAAATGCAATTCCAATACACCGGGTGGCTTCGCGCACAGAAGATCGTTCCGGTAAGCGCCCTCCGCACCGGGACCAACAACATCACTATTATCAACGGCCCTAATGCCGCCGGCGCCGTCATTCGGGCGACCCAGATTCAATTAAAATATCTTTGGGACAAATCTGATTATATTTTGAAACCTGACCGCTAATCGCGGTGTCTAAGTTCTGATGCGAAAAAAACAAGGAGCTTTCACGTTGCTCGAAATCATGCTGGTGGTCACGATCATCGCGCTGTTATTGGCCGCCGCGATAAAATTCATGTCGCCGAACGTTGACATAGCAAAGCGGGTTCGGGTCGCCGGCGATATTCAGGCAATTAAAACTTCGCTCCTGGCCTATCAAGGGATCAACGGCTTTTATCCGACGACCGAACAGGGCCTTCAGGCCTTGGTGACTGCTCCTTCAACCGATCCCCGGCCTTCCGTTGGCAGCAATTCATGGAGGCAGTTCCGACCGATCCCTGGGGTAATCCTTACGTTTACCGCTCTCCCGGACAAAAGAATCCCACCAAATATGACCTGTCATCCGGCCGGTCCGGATCGGATCCCCGATACCGAGGACGACGACTGGGGACAATAGTTATTCCTCTGAGTCGTCGTCCGGGGGTGGAACGATAGGCGTCGGCGCTGGCGTCACTGGATTTCGCTGGATGACGCCGCGCTGATGGATTTGGCCCGGCTGAGTTGGCCTGCCCTGCTGGTAGGTAGGCGGGAGGGCCGGAATCGGGGCCGGCTTTATGTAAGGTTGCGGCGGCTGCGGCATCCCGGGCGGGAAGAGCGGCGGTTGCGGTGCGTTCATCTGCGGCTGGTTCGGATTCTGCAACGCTTGTGAAAGTAGCGCCTGATTGAATGTCAGCGTCGCGTATTTGCCGTCCTTGGTGATCGTGACCTTGGTTTGGCCTATCTGGTCCGACCATTGGATATCACTGATGGCGAAGCCGTGTTCATTTTGCCCTTTCGTTGACAGTACTCTTTAAGGTTCTTGTCGGTGGCCGAAGCAATCGTGACGAACCCGCCATCGGCGGAGCGCGCTGCGTTCGCGACGAACAAGTCCTTGGCGAAATCAGGAGTTGCGCTCGGAACCGCAACGGTGGCGATGGCGAAAGGCGAACGAGTCAACATCGCTTGATAACGATTAAAATCCGGACGCTTCGGCAACGGATCGTCTGCCAGTGCGATCAGCGGCATCAGACTAACGGCAATTAGAAGCCTGGTTCTCATTTTGTTGCACTCGCCGGTGCATACCAGCGGGCGATTTTAAATTTACCACGCATTTGCGTTGGATCACTCGAATCGATGGCAATATTTGCGCTCTCAAAAACAATGAAAGCATCAGGTGCTTGCACGTCGTAAAGAAAATGAACCAGCGGCGGCCACGGACTCTTGGTTTCGATGGAAGCGAATACTGATTGATACGCGCCCACCGTGGGGCTATTGCCAATAGCCGGGTTTTCGATCAATACCTTATGTTTGCCGGCGATCTGTTTGAGCTGATCGAGCAAGGCCGAGGCATCGCTGGCCCCGTGAAAACCGGCTGGTGCTCACGTAACCATTGCTCGCGTTTCGACCATAGATCACTTTCCCGCAGCAAAACCGTTTGCTCATTGTGTGTTTGTTTTCGTTTCGCGACTTCGACTCGCGAATCTCCAATGGTGCGCAAAAGCCAGCTCCACAAAAACAAGTTGGCCAGCAAAAACACCACCAGCGCCACGAATCCGGCCAGTACCTGCTCACGCCGGTTCATTCGTTGCAGTATGCTTGCGCAATCATCGCGGTCTTCCCTCCAACCGGAATTGAGCGTGATCGTTCGGCAATATCCGCGGCGACTGCATATCGAAGGTAAAATTTTGCAAATCCGGATGTTTTTGACTTTGTCCGCGAACTGATAAGCGAGCGCGGCTTTGTTGGCCTCGCCCTCGATCGAAATCTGGCGTGCTGACTGATTGTAGGCAGTGATGCGCACATCCTGCGAGGGCAGGCTATCGAACACGTGCAGCAAAATTTCGATCGGATAAAAATGAGGATCGATCGCTGGCACCAGCGCCTTCCAGTTATTCGCGGCCGCTCGCACAAAAACGGTGCGGGGAGCGTCGCGTTCAATCTGGTGATCGAGCTGTCGGGCCCGAAATTTCAAGTAACCAAGGTGGATGAGCGCCAGCGCGACGATTGCGCCATAGGCAATTCCCGCTACCACCAGCCGCTTTTTCCATTGGTCGCGCCGGACCTGACGTTGCCGCTCCTCGCGCCACGCTTGCGGAAGAAGATTAAGCCCGGTGGATGCGGGTGGCGTTTCCACCGCCATCATTTCGGTCGGTGACGCCAGCGCTTGCTCGACTTTGCCACGCAGGGCAAAACATTTTTCGTCTACCAGCACATTTTGAAACGACGCGCTGATACCCTGTAACTCGGCCGTCATCGTCAATTGCGGCAGTTCGAGCTCAGCGGCGCGTCGACGCCGCCATCAATCGTGCGCGCAAAGCTAAGCTTACCATTTTCAGAAATAGCGGAGACCAACGCGCCCGATTCCGGGTAGATGAACAAAGCGCAGCCTTTGCCTGCGTGGGTGGCGACACGTTGTGCGGCATAGACCGTGACGGCGCGCGGAATGACCCGCCGATTCAACAGGGGTGCCGCGATTTCCGTCAGCCTTTGATTTTGTACCGCTACTGCAGATATCACGCACTCGCCGTTGGCTTGTTCGATCACCTCGAAATCACTGGTGACTTCTTCAGTAGAAAAGGGAAGTGCCTTCTCCAGTTGGATGCGAACCATCTCGCGCAATTCCGATCCCTCCACGCTGGGCAAACGCATCCGTTGCGCCAGCACGGCCGAAGATCGGCAGCGCCAGGACGACATCATCATCCGCATCCAGGTTTGCGCCGCATCGTCCAAACTAGGAAACGCGCGCACTCGCCAATTGCCGTTTTCCGCGGGGCGACTGATCAAATTCCATCCTTCCGCTCCGGGCACAAGAAAGAACTTGCTCATTAAAACTCCTTCCATGTAATCAGCTGCGCAGTGGTGCCGGCGCGGCGGAAGACGAGCTGGATTACACGAGTGACGTCGCTGGACCGCCCAGTGCTAACGATTCGTAAGACGGAATCGTTGAACGAAATGAAAGGACTGAGCTCTCGAAATTGCTCCGGGAAAGTGCGAAAGCGCGGCACGAATGTCGTCGAGGCTTTTGAAGACGGTGTCATCAGCTGTCCCATCCTTCCCATCTGGTCCCGCCCGCAATTGGAGAAAACGTTCGACCATCGCATCAGTAAATCCCGGTAAAGCACGCAGGACGTCGCGTGGCGCCCAAGCCAAATCAACCGGTCCAGTGCTGTTCACCGTCAATTCATCATCCCAACCCGGCGCCGAAGTAAAAGCCTCCCATCCTTTCACTTTCTTCAGCTCGTCGATCCGGACCAATAATGCATTGGCCGGTTGGTAGCCCTCGCTCGCTTCCGCCCCATTCAAGCGCACCAGATCGTCTGGGTCCACCCAGTCAAGCAGACAATCGATCATCCGATCGCGCTCATTCAGATCAATGCCTTTTGCCTCAAGATACTGCCGCAGCATTTCAATCCGCGCCGGATTTTCTCCGGCCACCAGCCAGTTGATATTTAAACGCCCGCCTTCGCCCGTGATGCGAGCGCTATAACTTTGGCGGGGCCCAAACTTGCCTTCGAGGTTCGGCGAATTCGGTTTGATCGTCGGAGTGATCGCCACTTCCGCACCCGAGGCCGCCATCGCCTGTGCCTCGAGAATCCGGTTCTCAGTCCCCGAGATGTTAAGACGCGAATCGATGTTCAATGCCCACGACATGACCAAGGCTGCCAGCAAAAAGAGAGCCCACAGCGAAAGCAGAAGGGCGGCTCCGCGCGATTTCGAGGGCTTCATAATGGCATTCGTGCAAGCGGCACGGTGATTTCCTTGGGCGCGGTCGCATCGGTGCGACCGATCACTACCTTGACCAGACGCGGCAACGTGACCGTGTCAGTCCAGCGTTGCACCCATGTATTTAAACGCGAATCGAAAAAGCGAATTTGCAAAGTGCCAACATTGTCGATTAGACGCACCCATGTTTCGTGTTCGTTTGAAACAGCGGTGTCATCTTTTGGTTTCCGCAAAAGACCGAGATCAAGCTGCCGGCTTTTTGCGTCGTGAGGGCGGAGACGGAGGCTAACCTGAAAATCGCCCGTCGCATAGCGCGTCAATAGTCCCGGGCCCGCCGGGCAGACCCAGCTTAACTCATCGCGATCATGCCCTTCGATCTTTAACGGTTCGCCCGCCAGGGCACCGGTCCCCGGCGGCAAACTTTGCAACTGCTGAGTCAGCAACTCGCGCAATCCATCGTAGCGCGCTTCTACCGCATCCACTTCCGACGAGACCCGCATCGCGGTAACGTTGGCTTGCACGAAACGATAAATCGCCAGCGACATCATTCCGAGAATGATCACCGCCAGCATGATCTCAAGGAGGGTGAAAGCACGCGCACGCATACCTCCGGGGACCGCAGGCTGCCGGGTAGCGCACGTGTCTGCCGCTGACGCTGGCGTCTCGCCAGCGCGAACTTTTTGAAAGATTGTTTCGGCGAGACGCCGAAACCAGCACGCGAGACGCGTGCGCTACCCGGCGGCCTGCGCTCCCCGGAAAAGAACTCGAGCATCGTTTTTGATCTTCAGAGCCGGTAAACATAAAATGCGATCGCTTTCGACTGGTTGGCTCCGCCGCGCGTCCAATTCGCGGTTAAGGTCACTCGAATAATTCCGGTTAGCTCGGTCCCGTCTTCTTCTTTCATTTCCTGGAGTACGCTTTCTGCACCAGTTTTATGATACCAAATCCGGTATCGATTTTGGATTCCTTTGCTTTGTCCGGTTGCCCAGGGGTTGTTTCGATTTCCACCATCCGGTTCGCCAAAATCTCCCGTACCCGGGCGTCATCCGCGCTTAACACACTTGCATTCATGCAATTGTTGACCGCGCGCCCGAGCGCGATGATTCCAACCGCGAAGATCAATAACCCGAGCAACACCTCGTAAAGGGCAAATGCTTTTCGGGAACACAGACATGCCTGCCTGTGCGCCCAGCGGGCTTTTAGCCGGCTGAACTGAAACAGGCTTAAGCCTGTTTGCGCACAGACTTGGAAGTCTGTGTTCCATCAAATGCCCTGCCAGAGGACTTCTAGCGCGCTGCATAACTGATGATCTCCCCCAGCCCGCTCAACGGCGAATACTCCGTCGTCCAGCTCCCATCATCGCTGGCAAAACGGATTCTGGCTGGCTCGCATACGCCCGACTCCCAAAAGATCCACTCTGCGGGCACCTTTTTCGACAACGCCGCCGGCAACTCGAGCCGCCATTTCTCATGGCGCGCGATTGGCATGGTATCGATGGGGTCGTGCGGTTCGGTTTTCAAAAATGCCGCGGGTTGCAAGGTGATAAAAGCATCATTCCAGACAATTAAATAGGCACGGTGTTCAGCCAGACTGCGCTCGTGTGCCTGACGGACCAGCTCATTAAAACGATCCAGCGACCGATGTAGCCTCTTATCCGCCAGCACGCCATTCAGGCTCGGCACGGCCAACGTAACTAAGAGCAGTAAAATGAAGACTGCGATTATTACTTCCACCAAAGTAAAACCGCGCTTGCGCCACATGTGTGAAATTTACGACTTGGCCGCAAAATCACAATGCGCCACTCAGACATGGAGTGTTGGATACTGGAGCGGCGAAAAAGCGACAGAAGAGTGGCTCCGCCGAGCGTCGCCCTACCAAAGACCGATGTGCAGGCAAATGCGTAGGGCGCAACACTCAGTCGAGCCGATCTGCTCCGATCCTCCGTCATTCCATTCCTCCTCTCGGCAACGAGCTGGTGGAACACAGGCACGCATGCCTGTGCGCCCAGCGAGCTTTATCCTGCTGAAGGAAACAGGCTTCAAGCCTGTTTGGCACTCAGACTTGGAAGTCTAATGTTCCGCCCCGTCGGACAACGAGCCGCTAAAAATGGCAACCGAGCGACAGCGTATCGAAGTTCGATATGTTAGGTTTGTGGTATGCCTAGCACGCTTGCGCGCGAAGCCTGCCACCAGCCTGAGCCGAATGTCAGCCGGCGAACCACGCGGGAAAATGGGCTTTCGCGCGGAATCGGTGTCCGCGTGGGCCTGTTGTTCGCTGCGCTTTTTGTGATCGCGATTTTCGTCTGGCAGGGAATCGCAGCCCATGGTGCGCCCGACCCGCTGCAAGCGCACACCACCGCCACCGTCGCCTCGCTCGATATCGGTGTTCTCGTTTTCCGTGAGGGACTCGAATGCATTCTCGTTCTGGCTGCCGTCACCGCCAGTATGACGGGGCCGCGCCGAGATTATCGCAAACCGGTGATGTCAGGCGCCGCCATCGCTTTCCTCGCCACCCTTGTGACCTGGTTTGTCGCCGTCGGAATCATGAAGCAGTTGAGCGAGAACGTTCCCGCTCTGCATTTGCAGGCAGCAACCGGACTGCTCGCAGTGATCGTGCTGCTTGTTATCATGAACTGGTTCTTTCACAAAATCTATTGGGGCGGCTGGATTCGCGCTCATAATCGCCGGCGCAAATCGCTCCTCGATGCCGCGACCAGCAGTTCCCGGCTGCGCTGGGGACTAATCCTTCTCGGGTTCACTTCGCTGTATCGCGAAGGATTTGAAGTGGTGCTTTTTCTCCAGAGCTATCATCTACGACTAGGTGGTGCTGTTGTGCTCAAGGGAACGCTGCTCGGTCTCGTCCTGACCGGGATGGTCGCGCTCCTGACCTTCGTGCTGCAACAACGTTTGCCTTATCGCAAAATGTTAATTACTACCGGGATTCTGCTCGGAGTTGTTTTGTTGGTGATGGTTGGAGAGCAAGCCCAGGAAATGCAGCTTGCTAACTGGATCTCGGCTACGCCCATTCCCTGGCTCACAAATTCCATTCCCGCTTGGGTCAGTCTGTGGTTCGCAGTTTTCCCAACTTACGAAACGATGGCCGCACAATTTCTCGCCGCCCTTATCGTCATCGGTTCCTACTATGCCGCGAAACGCTTCGGCGGCGTCCCACTCGGCGGCACCGATTCGTGTTGAGGAAGCAAAACGCGTTAGCATCGATACCGAATGGTAAAACCGCTCCAAGCCGTGCGGTAATCGGCGACTGAGCGAGATGGCGTTCAAACCATTGCGGCCAACCTCCGGTGGAAGCACAGCTGTCCTGGCTGTGCAACTGCAAGTTTGCGCGCGTGTCTTCGTTCCCTCGCAATCTTGTCTGGCCGGCGCGCGCCATTTCACTTTTATCTACGAAGCGCCTACATCCCCGCCCGGTTCATTCGAAATCGAAAACTACGCGACCACGCGATTTAGCGAATGGTTTTACCGACGCAGATCTTTCGTCAATGAGATGGAGATCGGAATTACTGAGCACTTTCAAGCCAGCATCTATTTTGCGAACTGGAATTATACGCGCACGTCGGGACGATCGTGGCGCGCACTACGACAGTTCGCGTCGATTGAGCTAATCTACAATCTCACCAATCCGGTTGCCGATCCGATCGGTATTTCTCTTTACCAGGAAATCAGCGGTGGCCGGCGCGCGTTTGAATCGGAAACAAAACTAATCGCGCAAAAAGAACTTCCGGCCCGCTCATTCTCGCTTATAACCTCACCCTGGAAGCGGAATGGGAAGATGAAAGTCTGCGCGAACATAACGGTGAGATCCAACAAGCTTTCGGCGCCAGCTACGAATTGAGCCCGCGAGTTTCCGTGGGCGCCGAAATGTTGCACGAGGTTCTTCTGCCCGCCTGGCACAGCTCCGAAGCCGAGAACAATTTCTTCATTGGTCCGAACGTTTCCTATCGCGGTAATCGCTGGTTCGCCACTGTTACCGCCCTCGCCCAAACCACCCGCACCGAAGGCGAAGCTGATTATCAAGTGCGCCTGATCTTCGAGTCAGCTTGTGAGCGTCCGCCGCCTGTAGCTGCGGTCGCCGGCCGCGGCTCCTTTCCACCAAACCTGCCGCCGGGTCGGTGACCCCGGCCGCCCGCGGCCATCGGACGCGGCTAATGTTGGCCTCTTAGCTGCTGGTTGGAGCTCCCGTCTCCGCTCATCACCCTGTTTATCGTTAGCTGCGCTAACCTTGCTCCGCCCCCGGAAGTCTCTCCCGCCTTGATTTCAAATGCGCGCCCCGATCACGTTGATGCGCGAGCAATTGCAGAATGGACGCAGACTTTTCGTCTCGCACTGCTCTCGAATGCCACACCTTGCCGCCAGTGACAAAATATTCTCGCGATGAGTGGCCACATCTCGTTAGCCGCATGTCCGGACCGCGCCAATCTGTCCGCCGGTCCGAGCAAGCCGCCATTGTCGCCTACCTGCGCGCCGCGTCGCTTACGCGCCACTAATTTGTCATCCTGAGCGAAGTCGAAGGATCTCTTGGCATCTCGCCCCCTTCCTTGGACGCATGGCAGATTGGCGTTAGGGTCTCGCCGAAGGTCATGCTGCTCGTCCGAATGGCAAATTATCATAATGCCCGAAGTTCTTCTGGTAGCGAACATCGGGAACTCAACATACAAAAAATTGCTAGCCGCGGCGCTCCGTCGCCGCGTTTGCAGCTGAACGGGCGCGCGTAAGTCTGGAACTTACGCGCCATGAATTCGCGTGGTCTTCGTTCTTTCTTCGCCTTTCTGTGGTTGCATTAACCGGTGCCGTCGGCGCTGCGCCAGCGCCGTCGCCGAGCGCATCGCCCACTCCGGCGCCACAAATCGATCCGAAACTTTTCTCGGGAATGCAGTGGCGACAGGTCGGGCCATTCCGCGGTGGACGCGCCCTGGCCATTGCAGGGGTGCCGGGAGAACCGAACACCTGAGCTATCTGGCGCGGTTGCGGGCGGAGTCTGGAAAACGCTGGATGGCGGCGCGAACTGGACGCCGCTCTTTGATAAGCAGGACATTTCGTCCATCGGCGCGATCGCTGTCGCGCCCTCTGATCACAACACCATTTACGTGGGCACCGGCGAAGCCGCCATTCGCGGTAACACCACTTACGGCACCGGGGTTTACAAATCGGTCGATGCCGGAAAGAACTGGAAAAATATCGGGCTGCGCGACACCCGCCAGATCGGCGCGCTCATCGTTCATCCGAATAATCCAGACATAGTGCTCGTGGCCGCGCTTGGTCACGCCTTCGGCCCAAATCCGGAACGGGAATTTTCCGGACGAGCGACGGCGGCAAAACGTGGACGAAAGTTCTCTCGAAAGACGAAAATACGGGCGGGATCGATGTCGTGTTCGACCCGCATAATCCTAATGTCGTTTTCGCCTCGCTCTGGCAGGCGCGAAGACAGCCGTGGTTTTTCTCCAGCGGCGGGCCAGGCAGCGGTCTCTACAAATCGGAAGATAACGGCGTCACCTGGAAGCAGCTAACGGGAAATGGACTGCCGGATGGTATCCTCGGCATAATAGGGATTAGCGTTTCGGGCGCGGACTCCAATCGCGTTTATGCCATCATCGAAGCGAAGGAAGGTGGGATTTTCCGCTCGGATGATGGAGGCGAGAAATGGACCAAGATCAACGACGACGGCCGGTTCCGTCAGCGCGCCTGGTATTTCAGCAAAATTTACGCGGACCCAAAATCAGTTGATACCGTCTATGTGCTAAATACCGGCGCGTTCAAATCGGTGGACGGCGCGAAGACCTTCAATCTCTCTGCCGGCGCGTCATGGCGATCATCACGGGCTCTGGATTGATCCGGAAAATCCGAATCGGGTCGGCAACGCCAACGACGGCGGCGCCAGTATCTCGATGGATGGCGGCAAAACCTGGACGACGCAAAATAACCAGCCGACGGCGCAGTTTTATCACGTCGCGACTGACAATGCCTATCCCTATCACATTTATGGTGCGCAGCAGGACAACTCGAATGTAGGCATCGCAAGCCGGAGCGAGGAGGGTGTGATCACGGCGCAGAACTGGTTTGTGGCGGGGGCGGCGAGTGCGGCTTCGTCGTGCCTGATCCGCGCGACTGGCACATTATTTATTCCAACAACGAGGGCTACATCACTCGATACGATAAGAACAAGGAAGAAGGACAGGACGTGAGTGTGTGGCCGCTGGATAATGCCGGGCACGGCGCGATCGATCTGGTGCATCGTTTTCAATGGATCACGCCCCTTTTTCTTTCACCGCATAATCCAGATGTCGCTCTACACCGCGGCGGAATGCGTTTTCAAATCAACCGACCACGGCATGAGCTGGACGCAGATCAGCAATGATCTAACGAAAAACGATAAATCAAAACAGCAGCCAAGTGGCGGTCCGCTGACCAACGACATCACGAGCGTGGAATACTACGACACCGTTTTCGCGCTGGCCGAATCGCCCAAAAACAGGGAACGCTTTGGGCCGGGACGGATGACGGGCTGGTCCACGTCACGACCGACGACGGCAAAAACTGGGCGAACGTTACACCAAAGATGCCGGAGTGGAGCACGGTCTCGATTATCGACGCATTCACCGCACGACGCGACCACGGCTTACGTCGCAGTCGATCGTCACCGGCTCGATGATTTCAAGCCTTACATTTTCAAAACGACGGATCTGGGAAAGAGCTGGAGCGCCATCACCAATGGAATCCCAGAGGGCGCATACGTCCGCAGCGTGCGGGAGGATCCGAAGCGCAAAGGCATGCTCTACGCCGGGACTGAGCTTGGTGTCTACTTCTCGTTAGACGATGGCGCGCACTGGCAACCATTGCAATTGAACCTGCCGCAATCGCCCATTCACGACCTGGTGGTCAAGGACGATGATCTTGTCGTGGCCACGCATGGCCGCTCGTTCTGGGTGCTGGATAACTTGACACCGTTGCGCCAGCTCAGCGCCCAGAGCCCGTCGTCCGACATGCTGCTTTACCAACCGCAGACAGCGGTGCGACTTCATTACCCGGAAGAAATCGACAAACGCCAGCCTGCCGGTGACAACCCGCCCATGGGCGCGATGATCGATTATTATTTCAAGAGCGCACCGAAGGATGAAGTAACTCTCGACATTCTCGATGCCCAGGGAAAGCTGGTTCGCCATCTTTCGAGCAAGGAGAAAAAGGAAAACGAGCAGCCGCCAGAATGGCCTGACCGGGTGGAAGCGCCCAAGACGATTCCAGCAAATGAAGGAATGAACCGGTTCGCCTGGGATCTGCGCTACAACGAGCCGATTCAAGATCCCGGGCGCATTTTATGCGGGCAACGCGCCGCGTGGAGCACTGGCGTTACCGGGCGACTACCAGGTGAAACTAACGGCAAACGGGAAAACGCAAACGGCGACGCTCCATCTCGTGGTCGATCCGCGCACCAAAGATCACGAGGAGAATTACCGAAGCAATTTGAGCTCTCGACGCAGGTCAACGCCCGCATTTCCGAGTTGCACCAGGCGGTGAACGAAATTCGCGAGGTAAAATCGCAAATCAAAGAGTTGCATACAAAGTTCGGTGACGATCTGAAAGTGAAACCGGCGCTGGCGGCCGCCGATGCGATGGAGCACAAAATGTCGGACGTGGAGCAGCAGCTCATTCAGGTGAACATGAAAGGTTCGGAAGGCAATCTGGCGTTTCCAAATATGCTGAACGAAGCCTTCGACACTTTCAGCCGTTCAGTTGATGCGGGCGATCGCGAGCCGACCAAGCCGCAAATGGATGTGTTCGCCTCGTTGAGCGGACGGCTCGATGAGCAGTTGAAAAAATGGAACGCGATCAAGCAGGATGATCTGCCGAAAGTCACCGAACTGATCAAGCAAGCAGATTTGCCGGCGCTGATTATCAAGGAGAAGAAGAGCGAATCGTGAATCGGTGATCGACGAAATTCGACTCTCACCTTTCATCACTATCACTACGATTTATCCACGCTGTATTTGCCGGGGCCGATGAAGGAAAGACACACGAGAACGATGACCGCTTCGATCGGAATAATTATCGAATAAAGGCCGTGCTCGTGGTGCGCAACGGCAATGGCATTTACCAGCGCAACCAGAAAGGCGAGAAGAATGCCGATGCGAAAGGCAAATCCCAGCATCATGAAGATTCCGCCGACACATCCGGCGAGCGCTCCGAGAAAACCCCACCAATCAAGATGCGAATGAAAATTAAAGACGCGCATGGCGCTGCCGAATTGCCACCAGCGATGTTCGCCGGAGAGAAGAACGGGCGCGCAAATTAAAATGAAGATGAGCCCGACGCTCGCCCGTAAAAGCAGGAGACCGGCTTCGCGATATTTTCCAAGAAACTTTAGCACGCGTGCGATGCTGAACGAGTCGAGGCGCGAAATCAGCTCGCGATGAAAAACATTCGACATCCCAAGCGAAAATGAAAGCACAAGATGGTTTCATCCCGCTTTCGTGCCTCGAAGGAATGCCAACTCTTCGCGCGCTTCGCGTAAGCAGCGAAGCCGCTAAAGCTCGTTTTGAGATTTCCTCTCCCTCGGGGAGAGGATTAAGGTGAGGGCAAACATGAGTGTTCAGCACGCCAGACGCCTGCGAGAAGGGCTACCGATGCGAGAAACGATTGTGGTCACGTTTACGTAACCGGCAGATCGGCAATTTAAAGTTTCGCCGGCAGCATCCCTCGGTAATCGGGTCGTCGATTTCTTCTGCGAAGAGGCCAAGCTTGCCATTGAGCTGGACGGATCTGGTCACTTAACCGGTCGCGGACAAACTTCCGACCTAGATCGAGAGATCGAGCTTTATGAAAAAGGCATTCGAGTTCTTCGTTTCTACAACCACCGATATCTTCAGCAATCTCGAAGGCGTTTTGGACGCAATTATCTACGCAGTGGATCCCGAACGATCGTTGTGGCCATAGTTACGCTTAGTATCTCAACTTCTCAGCCACGCGCGGCATTGCCCTCACCTCAGTCCTCTCCCCGAGGGAGAGGAGGCCTGAAAGCGCCGAGGTGAAGATAGTGGCAATATCCGTTATGAGTAACATCAGCAAGGCAGTTCTGCTTGCAGCTGGTCAGCGGCACACGGATGCGCGAGCTAACAGCCGAGCTCCCCAAACCGATGATCAAAGTGCGGGGAAAACCGATTCTCCTGCACATCATTGAAGGATTACAGGCGGCGGGGATTAAAAACTTTTTGATCATTGTCGGCTATCACGGCGACGCAGTCCGAAGCTATTTTGGCGATGGCACCTGCTTTGGTTTGCAAATTAAATACGCGACCCAGGTAGTGCAGGATGGAACCGGCCGCGTGGTTGATCTGGCGCGGGACTTCGTCGGTCAATCGCCTTTTGTATTGAGCTACGGCGACATCCTGGTCGATCCAGGAACTACAAAGCGATTGTCGATTTGGCGGACGATGTCGAGGCGATCGTGAGTGTGAAACAGAACGAAGATGTGAGCAAAGGCGGGGCGGTTTTTGTTAACGAGCGAATGGAAGTGACCGACATTCGCGAGGAAGCCACCGCCGGGTGAGCTGGCGAGCGCGTGGTACATGCCGGGGTCTATGCATTCCGGCCGAGCATTTTTAATTGCACCTCGAAATTACAGCCGTCGCCGCGCGGCGAGTATGAATTGACCGACGCCATTCGCGATCTGGCGCAATCTGGAAAGAAAGTTCAAGCGTTCGAGCTCGAGGCGCTTGGGCGGACGTGCGCGATCCAGAGGTGCTGGCGGAGTTAAACCGGGGCAAATTGTAGCTGCCGCTGTCCAGCAGCAGAGGACGCAGAAGATTTCTGCCGCCAGAGCGGCGGCAGCTACGATCGCCGTTGTATTTCAGCTCCGGCGGTCATAGACCGCCGCTACTAGAAACGGGTGAATCGTCGATTAGTGATCGGGATCAGCAAGCTAATCACTATTCACCGATCACCGCTTCATCGCCCCCCTCTTCCCCGATCTCCTCTTCAATCTCACGCCGCCAGCGTTTGGAAACCCACGGACGCAGGAACCCGTAAAGCAAATAAATCAGAAACAGAACCGCAGGCATCCATTCGTAGTTCAAGGCGGTGAAGAACATGATGAGAATGATGGCGGCAAATCGCGGAAGCGAGCGAGTCGTGCGCCAGGTGATGGCTTTGAAACTGGGATAGCTCAGCCGGCTAAACATCATGATTGAAAGAAAGATCATCAAAGGCGGAAGCACCCATTTCCAGCGTGCCGATCAAATGATCGCGTTCGCCTAGCCACCAAAGCATAAAAAGTGTAATCGATGCGATTAAGCCGGCGGCAGCAGGAATGGGAAATCCCGTGAAAGCTTTTCCGTCCCCGGCGCCGCCAGCAGCGAAACGCAATTGTAACGGGCCAGCCTAAGCGCGCCGCAAACCAAATAGACGAAGGCCACAAGCCAGCCGAGGCGCGGAAAATCAATCAACACGATCCGGTAAACCATCAGCGCGGGGGCGACACCAAACGAGACAATATCCGCGAGGGAATCGAATTCGCGGCCAAAGGCGCTGTCCTGTCCTCCCAAACCGCGCGAGGCGGCCGTCGAGCACATCGAAAATGCAAGCACCGAGAATGAACCAGACTGCGGCGTGAAAAAGAGTCGCCGCTTCATCCGGACTGGACCATTGAATGAGCGCTCCCTGTACGATCTTAAGCGTGGCCGCGAATCCGCAGAACAAATTGCCTGCCGTCATCAGGTTGGGCAGCAGATAAATCTTTGGATTGTGCTCGTTCATTCCGGGCAACCGTGCAATCACGCTGGCGCCACCCTTCACGTGATCGCCTACTTTGACCAAAATTTCAGCGTCGAGCGGCAAATATACTTCAGTCCGCGATCCAAATCGAATCATCCCGAAGCGTTGGCCGCGTTTTAGTTCGTCGCCCACTTTCGCCCAGCCCACGATGCGGCGCGCGATCGCGCCGGTTAGCTGTCGCACGACGATAGTGGCGCGGGGATTTTGAAAGGCCCATGTCATCGCTTCATTTTTCTCCGAACATTCAGGGCGGCGCGCATCAAAAAAGAAGCCCTTGCGATGTTGCTGAAAAAGCAATACGGCCGCTCACAGGTGCGCGATTGGTGTGCACATCAAAGATCGGAAAGGAAAATGCCGATGCGTTTACTCCGCGCTTTCAGAAATTCTTCTTCGTCGATTTCCTGAATGTCGGCGACCGTGCCGTCTGCCGCCGCGACCACAGCGCGTTGATCGCCGGGATCTGGCCGGTCTGGATCTCGAAAAAAGCGACGGTGTAAAGAATCAGCGCGACAAACAAAAACGTGAGCCACCATGAAATCAGCGCGCTGGCCCCTGCCAGAACAAGCAAGATGGCAAAGATCCAGCGACCTTCGAAGAGGGTTTGAAAACGCATAATTTCGCGGTCATTTTCCGACCCATAAAACCCGCGGTCAAGCCAGCGAAAATGGAGTTCCAGACCATGGCGCGGCCACCACAACCGGCTGGTTTTGGCCCCTCTTTCAGCCCAACCGCTAGGGTTCGTCGCCCGAAATTTTAACCAAGATATTTGTTGTGACGGGCCGTATTTCCGCTACCATGTTTATCTGTGGTCGCGCGACCATCTTCTATGCCGAAAACCGACGACGATTTGCCCGCGAAATCTGTCTCGTCGGCGCGCCCTACTGGCATCGACACGGCCCAGAAATACGACGCCGCTCAGATCGATAAACTCGAAGGCCTTGAAGCGGTTAGGAAGCGGCCCGGCATGTACATCGGCGATCCCGATGAGCGCGGTTTGCATCACATGGTTTTCGAAGTTCTCGATAACTCAATCGACGAACATCTAGCCGGATTTTGCGACAAGATCGAAGTGACCGTGCACGTCGATGGTTCGGTCTCCGTGCGCGATAACGGCCGCGGCATTCCCGTCGATATTCATCCGAAATGGAAAATGCCGGCGGTGGAGTTGGTCCTGACCAATTTGCACGCGGGCGGAAAATTCGGCCAGGGCGCCTACAAATATTCCGGCGGCTTGCACGGCGTCGGCGCCAAATGCACCAACGCGCTCTCTGATTGGTTCAAGGTCGAAGTCACGCGCGAGGGCAAGGTTTACCACATGGCGTTCGAGCGCGGCAAAACCACCGAAAAGCTCAGCGTTATCGGCGAGATCAAAAACAAAAGAATACCGGGACGCTGATCACGTTTTTGCCCGATCCGACGATCTTCACCATCACGACGGAATTTAAATTCGAGCGATTGGCCACGCGATTGCGCGAGCTGGCATTTTTGAATCCCGGGCTCGAAATCTCACTGTCGGATGAGCGCAATCGATCCGCCGAAAAAGGAGACGTTTCTTTACAAGCACGGCATTGAGGAATTCGTCCGGCAATTGGGCGAGAACAAGCAGGTCATTCATCCGAAGCCGATCAACATTTCGCGACAACGCGACGAGACATTTGTCGATTGCGTTCTCCAATACAACGACAGCTACAACGATCAGATTCTGTTGTTTCGCCAACTCCATTCCGAATCCGGACGGCGGAACGCATCTGACCGGCTTTCGCACCGCGCTGACGAAGGCGATCAATCAATATGCGCGCTCGAATAGCCTGACCAAGGACAAGGATCCATCCATTTCCGGCGACGACGTTCGGGAAGGTTTGGTTTGCGTGTTGAGCATCAAACTGCCGAATCCGCGATTCGAATCGCAGACCAAAGTGAAGCTGGTCAACACCGAGATCGACGGCGTGGTGAACTCCGCTGTTTACGACGGGTTAATGAACTACTTCGATCAAAACCCGCCGATCGCGCGGCGCATTTTCGATAAAGTGCTGACGGCGGCGCGCGCGCGCGAAGCGGCGCGAAGAGCGCGCGAAACCATCCGCAAAGGCGCGCTCACCGGCGGCGGATTGCCGGGCAAACTGGCGGATTGTTCGGAGCGCGATCCGGAATTGACCGAGCTTTACATTGTCGAGGGTGACTCCGCCGGCGGCTCCGCCAAGCAAGGACGCGACCGACGTTATCAGGCGATCCTGCCGATTCGCGGCAAGCTGATCAACGTCGAGAAAGCGCGCGAAGATCAGTTCCTCAAGAACAACGAAATCCAGTCGATGATCACCGCCATCGGCGCCGGGCATCGGCAAACCGAAAGAAGATGGCGAAACGAGCAAAAGACGAAGGCCGGCTTCGATATTACGAAATTGCGCTACGGCCGCATCATCATCATGACGGACGCGGACGTCGATGGATCGCACATTCGCACGCTGTTGCTCACGTTTTTCTTCCGGCAAATGACCGAGCTGGTGCGCGCCGGCAAAATCTACATCGCGCAGCCGCCGCTCTACCAAATCAAGCGCAAGAAGCGCGAAGAATATGTCGATGACGACGTGCAGTTGAACAAGATCCTCGATCTCGCTCGGCGCCGAAGACGTGCGCTTGAAAAATCTGGCCGACGACCAAGAAGTGACGGCGGCACAACTCAAGGACATTCTCGAGTCACTCGAGAAGCTGGCGAAGCTGAGCGAGGTCAGTTCGCCGGCATGGCGGCGACTTCGAGAGCTTTCTCTGGCGAAGCGCGAATTCCAAGTCGGGCAAGCTGCCGAACTATCTGGTCAAAGTGCGCGACGGTAACGAAGAGACCGTTCATTATTTCCACGACGAGAAAGCGCTGCGGAGAATTCCATGAGAAAAATCCCGATCTCAATCTTGTTCGATGCCGAGCTTGGCAGCAGGAACTGTTGCCGCTCGGCGATGCGCCGGCGCGAAGACCAACGGCGACCAGCCGCCGCCGGGGCCAAGATTGGTCGAGCTTGCATGAATCCGCTGCGATTCAGAAAATTAATCGCCGAGCTGGCCCGGAAAGGGCTGAAAGTGGATCATTACGCCGCGAGCGATCGTCCGATCTTTGAATTGATCGAAGGCGAAGGCGACAAGGCGCGTCTCGCATCCGCTTTTCTCCATCCCGGAGATTCTTGCATAAGATTTTGGAAATCGGCCGGCGCGGCGTGCAGATCAAGCGCTTCAAGGGTCTCGGCGAAATGAACGCGAAGGAATTGTTCGAGACCACGATGAATCCGGAAAAGCGCAAGTTGCTCGAAGGTCGATCTGAACGATGACAACGCTGTCGAATGCCGGATCAAATGTTCACCCGATTTTGATGGGCGACGCGGTCGAGCCGCGACGCCAATTCATCGAAGACAACGCACTCAACGTGCGAAACCTGGATGTATAGAGAATGACGAAGCTCGAATGACAAATGTCGAAGGAAATGGAGCAGTGAGCGTTGTTCCTCGTTCTCGTCATTCGTCATTCGTCATTCGTCATTTTTGCCCTGTGTATAACGCGAACGAAAAAGTAGAGCCGATCAATGTTGCCGAGGAGGTATCGAGGTCGTTCCTCGATTACTCGATGTCGGTCATTATTTCCGCGCGCGTTGCCGGACGCGCGCGACGGACTCAAGCCATCGCAGCGCAGAATCCTCTACGCGATGCACGATCTCTCGCTCTTTCCGGGACGACAGCATCGTAAATGCGCGAAGATTTGCGGTGACACCAGCGGTAACTATCACCCGCACGGCGAAGCGGTGATCTATCCCACGCTCGTGCACATGGCCCAGCCGTGGGCGATGCGCGAACGGCTGGTCGATGGCCAGGGCAATTTCGGCTCGGTCGAAGGCGATCCGCCCGCGGCGATGCGTTACACCGAGGCGCGCATGACCCATCTCGGCGCCGCGCTCATGACCGACATGGAGAAGGACACGGTCGATTTCGTCCCGAACTACGACGAGACGCGCACCGAGCCAACTGTTTTCCCGGCCGCCTTTCCAAATCTGCTCGTTAACGGCGGCACCGGCATCGCCGTCGGCATGGCGACGAATATTCCGCCGCACAATCTGGTCGAAGTCATCGACGGCATTTGCGCGCAAATCGACGACCCGGACATCACGCTCGACGAGTTGATGAAGCACGTGAAGGGGCCGGATTTCCCGACCGGCTGCGCGATCTGCGGCGTCGGCGGCGATTCAGCCAATATCTCGAGACCGGCCGCGGCAGCATGAAAGTGCGCGGCAAGGCCGGCGTCGAAGAACTCAAAGGCGGCAAGGAACAAATCGTCATCACCGAAATTCCGTACAACGTGAATCGCGCGACGCTGGTCGAGCGCATCGCGCGACTGGTGAACGAGAAAGTGCTGAGCGACATCAGCTGCCGTTCGCGATGAGTCGGATGAAAACACGCGGGTCGTTATCGAGCTGAAGCGCGACGCGAATCCGAAGATCGTCATCAACAATCTCTACAAGCACACCGCGATGGAAAGCTCGTTCGCGGTCATCATGCTCGCGATCGATCACGGCCGGCCGAAACTGCTTTCGCTCAAGGAGGCGAACGCCGCTTACATCGAGCATCGCCGCGAAGTCGTTCTGCGCCGGACGCGCTTCGAATTGCGCAAAGCGGAGGAGCGCGCCGAAACGCTCGAAGGTTATCTCATCGCGCTGGCGAATCTCGATGAATTCATCCGCATCATTCGCGGATCGGCCAATCGCGACGAAGCGCGAGTGAAACTGCTCGCCTTCGAATTCACCGAAAACAGGTCGAGCAGATCGGCATTCTGATTCGCAATCGAGGCGCGCCTGACGAATGGCCGCTACGCCTTCAGCGAACACCAGGCCAACCAGATCCTCGATCTTCGCTTGTATCAGCTGACCGGACTCGAGCGCGAAAAGATCGACAAGGAATACAAGGAGCTGATCGAGACGATCAAAGATTTGCGCGACATTCTGGCGAAAGAGCAGCGCGTTTTCACCATCATCAAGAAAGAGCTGCGCGAAATCCGCGACAAACATGGCTCGCCGCGCCTGACGCGAATTCGTCGCTGACGAAGGCGAGATCAACATGGAAGATCTCATCGCCAACGAAGGGCTGCATCATCAGCATCACCCATGGCGGCTTCATCAAACGCACGGCGGTGAGCGCGTTTCGTGCGCAGCGCGCGCGGCGGCAAAGGCGTGATCGGCATGTCAACGCGCGAGGGCGCCACCGAGGAAGAGGAAGGCGATTTCGTGCAGCATCTTTTCACCGCTACCACGCACGATTACCTGATGTTCTTCACCGCGTCGGGACGCGCTTACGTGGAAAAAGTTTACGAAATTCCGGAGATGGGCCGCGCCGCCAAGGGACGTTCGATCGCCAATATTCTCGAGCTGCGCCCGATGAGAAAATCGCCGCGACCATTCGCGTCCAATCAAAAAATCCGGCACTGGCCCGAACGCCGTCGATCAAACCTGGGACGAAAATCTGCACATCGTCTTCGCGACGCAGCTCGGGCATCGTCAAAAAATCGAATCTTTCCGATTACGCCAACGTCCGCAAAGGCGGCATCATCGCCATCCAAATTGAGCCGGACGATTGTCTGATCGACGCGAAACTTACCTCCGGAAACGATGAGCTCGTCCTCATCACCAAAGAAGGAATGAGTCTGCGTTTTCACGAAGAACAGTTGCGCGACCAGGGACGCAACACCGTTGGCGTCTGGGGAATTCAGCCCGGAAAAAATGATCACGCTGTTGCCAGCGCGATCGTGAATCCGACGGCGATGCTGCTGGTTGCAGGCGAGAACGGGATCGGCAAACGGACGCCGTTTGATGATTACCGGAAACAATCGCGCGGCGGCAAAGGAATCATCACAATGAAGACGGGAGACAAGACCGGCAATGTCGTCAGGCGCGCTCACGGTCACCGATACCGATGAATTGATGCTGCATCACAACCAAGGGTCAGCTGATTCGCACGCGGGTAAAGGAAATACGCGAGACCGGCCGCAATGCCATGGGCGTGAAGCTCCTTACTTTGCGCGAAGGCGAAAAATTGCAGGCCATCGCGCCCGTTGTCAGCCAGGCGGAAGAAGAAGCTGAAAGCCGAAATCGAGACTCCGGCAAGCTAAGAAAAGAGCGCACACCCATTCCGGTGCGCGCTCCCGGTGAACAGAAGGTCGCGGCTAGTAGCCGGTGCTCCGAGTAGTCGTTGTCTGCTGCGTCGCCGTCGGCTGCGCTACCGTGGTAGTCTCGTGAGTCGTGGTGGTCGTGGTCGCGGCCGGCTCCGAGGCGCACGAACTCAAGCCAAGCATGACAGCGGCTCCGGTAAGAAGGATAAGTATTTTTCATAGTTTGAATTCCTTTTGTTGAGTGTTCGGCGCAAGTGTCGCGGACAGATGTATTTCTCGCGAAATTTTTCTCCGATTAGGCCACCGGGACTTCGCGCCCCAGCTCGCTCGAGGCGTAAATTCCATCGATCATCTCCATCAATTCAAATGCCTGCTCGGCATTGTTTATCGCCGGTGCCTGACCGCGGATGGCAGCGGCAAAATTGCTGCAGTTGCATTTCGAAACTGCTTTCGCGGTAATGCGATTCCAGCGGCACAGTGGTAAGCTTCCCTTCTTCGTCTTCGAATAAGGTTAGTGGTTTTAACCGCAGCGTTCCTTTTGTTCCAAAGAGAATGCAATTATTCGATTCCCGCCCGACCCATTCCGGACCGATCGGCGTATCGTCGGTCAGGATTCGCGGCCCAGCTCGTCTCCAATTCCACAACGGCGTCGTTCGCGAAACGAATAAAAGCGTGGGCTTCGTCTTCGACATCAAATACCGGCACCTCCACCAGATGCGCGAAATTCGAAACACCTTCGCGCTAATCGAAACCGGGCGCGGTGTGCCCATTAAATACCGAGGCAGTATCGAGGCGCATGAACGCCAATATCGATAAGCGCACCACCGCCCGAACGTTTCTTGTCGGTAAACCACAAGCCAATTCCAGCGGGAATTCCGCGCGACCGGATCCAGCTGGCACGCGCGCGATAAATTTTGCCCAGGCGCCCTTCGGCGATGATGTCCCTGGCGGTGCGAACAGCGGGGTAAACCGGAAACTGGCGCCCAAAGAAGTAAATCAATCCCCGTTTTCCGCTTCATCTCGCAGCACTTTCATTTCCGCGGCGTTCATCGTCGGGGGTCTTCGCAAAAAGACGTGCTTGCCGGCTTCCAGGGCGGCCAGGGAGGCCGGGAAATGCAAAAGTTCGGCAAACAAATTATGGCGGCGTCAGATCGCGATCGCGTAACAGTTCCTGATAATCCTCGAACGAGTTTTCCAGTCGGTAAGTTTCGGCAAAACTTCGGAGCCGCTCCAAATTGCTGTCGGCGCAAGAGTGCAATTGGACGTCCGGAATTTCTGCCAGCACAATCGCATGCTGCTGGCCCGGCCATCCCGTGCCGATGATGCCGAATTTTAGTTCTTTCACGGTGGATCGAGCGGTCCCTTGCTCGATGTTAGAGTAATGCGCCTTCGGCGCACTTCCTAGCATCGCCCGCGGCCGATCCACCTCACCTCTGTCACGATGCAAGGTGGAGCGAGCCATTCCTACTCCTTATTAAGGCTCGATTTTATGACGCTGCTTCTTCAGCTCACCCCGTTTTCGTTTCGACTCGAGGATTCGTTTTTTAATTTGGCCGGACGCGGTGATTTTCGTCGGCGCTCTTTTTCGCGCAGAAGCCCGCTTTGCGGCACGGTCTTTCGCACGCTCCCGTTCGATCGCGGTGACCAATCGCTGTCGGGCGATTCGACGATTCGTCGCTTGCGAACGCGAATCCTGGACCGTCACGCTCACACCACTCGGCCGATGGCGCAGCGTCACCGCGGTCGAGACTTTGTTAACGTGCTGCCCACCCGGGCCGGACGATCGTGCAAACGTTTCTTCCAAATCAGCTTCGTTAAGTTGAAAATCTCGATTCATTCGCCGGCTTGTCTTCCATCTCCAATTTCGATTCGATACAGCATCTCCATTATGAAAGATCGACCGCTTGCTGCGCTGCTTGTCATATTCTGTCTCCTAGTCTTCGCGCCTCTCGCGATTGCGCAAACTTCGCCCACCCCGGAACCTGTCGCCAAGCCGAGTCCGTCAGCCCCTCCAGCTGATTACGACCTGCGCTGGGCGGTGAAAATTCCAATGCGCGACAGAGTCGAGATTGAATGCCACGCTTTATCTTCCCAAGTCAGGGAACACGACGCCGGGTCGGACTCCCGTCATTTTCACCCTGACGCCTTACATTTCCGACAGTTACCATGCGCGCGCCGCCTACTTCGCTTCGCATGGCTATGTCTTTGCCCTGGTCGATGTGCGCGGACGCGGAAATTCAGCTGGCGACTTCGAGCCGTTCGCTAACGACGCGCGTGATGGTCATGACGTGGTGGAATGGTTTGCGAAACAGCCGTTTTGTGACGGCAAAGTCGCGATGTGGGGCGGTTCCTACGCCGGATTCGATCAATGGGCCACGGCCAAGGAATTGCCTCCTCACCTGACCACGATTGTGCCGGCGGCGGCGGCTCATCCGGGACTAGATTTTCCGTTCACCAATAACGTTGGCATCTCGTATGACGTGCAATGGTTCACCCACACGAGCGGTCGCGCCAGCCAGCAAAATCTATTCGGAGATTCGACATTCTGGCGCACGAAATTTCTCGACGCTTACAAGCAACACATTCCCTTCAAAACCCTGGATAGTTTCATCGGTAATCCGTCGGCGAATTTTCAGCGCGTAATCGGACATCCCATGGTCGATGCCTATTACGACGCGATGGTGCCGACGCGCGAGCAGTTTGCAAAAATCACTCTTCCGATTCTCACCATCACCGGCCAGTATGATGGCGACGAGCTAGGCGCGCTCGCGTAACTATCGCGATCATCTGGCAAACGCTTCTGCCGAAACCCGGGCGAAACATTTTCCGATCATCGGGCCGTGGGACCACGCCGGCACTCGCACACCCACGGATGAAGTCGGTGGAATTAAATTCGGCGGCGCCGCTGTCATCGATCTGAACGATCTGCACCGGCAATGGTGCGACTGGACGATGAAATCCGGCCCCAAACCGGAGTTCCTCAAAGATCGCGTCGCCTATTATTTGTTAGCCCCGGGAATAGCGGGGCAAACGGCGAATGGAAATACGCCGAGGATTTCGAGAAGCTGACAGCAAACCATCACGCGTTTTATCTCGATGCCGGCGATGGAGGAGGAAATGGCGTGTTTCGTTCCGGTAATTTGAGCGAAAAACCGGCCGGGACCGGGTGCGGACAGAATACATCTACGACCCGTTAGATACGCATCGCGGCGAAGAAGTGGAGAACGTGGACAACGAAAAGACGGCCGGAGTCGACCAGCGGCGCGCGCTTAACATCGGCAAGGATGGTCTCGTTTATCATAGCGAGCCAGTCTCGAAGGAAACCACGCTGGTGGGATGTCCAAAATTGACGCTGTGGATCTCCCCGGATGCGCCCGACACCGACGTCACCGCCGAGCTCGATGAAATTCTGGCCGATGGCACCAGTATCGCGCTTTGGAGCGACGTCCGCCGCTTGCGTTACCGTGAATCGGTTCGACACGAGAACGCTAGTCAAGCCGGGCGAGATCGTGCGCTGCGACCTCAGTCCCGGTCTTTTCATTGCCCGCCGAATGGCGAAAGGTAGCCGGCTCCGTCTTGTAATCAGCGCGCCCAACTCAATATATTTCGAGAAAAATTATAACTCCGGCGGCGTGGTGGCAAACGAGACCTCGAAAGATGCTCGCACCGCGCACGTCCGAATTCTGCACGATGCTGAACACGCCAGCGTGCTCGACGTTCCAATCGCCCCGACTCCTTAACATCACCTGCACTTAAACTTTAACGTTCACGTGCACTCCGTGATCTTCGCTGGTGAGATAAGCATATCGGTTCGGATGATGGAGCTCTAGACCGGCGCAATATTCTCGCGACCGTGGCGCAACACTCGCGCCATCCAAATCAATTCGTCGAGGAATTCCGCAGTCCGTCGGACAAAGCTTTCATCAAGCAATTTGCCGTCTTCGCCAAAAATTTTGGCGGCATTTCAAAATTAACGTCGTTGAAAATGGTAACGAGCCCGAGCTCGCGCATCACCGGCAGAAGCGCCTCGATCACGCGCGCACCGCCGAAACGACCGGCTGAAACACCGCAAATCCCAACGGCCTTGTGAATGTATCCTTCAGATTCATATCGAGGGCATGCTTCAACAAACCGGGATAGCCGTGGTTGTATTCCGGCACTACCAGGATCAATCCGTCCGCCCGCGTCACCAGGTCCGGAGAACGCCGGATCCTTCATCTGCTCTCCGGCGTCATCCAGCCGCATCGGGATCTTGCAAATGTCCACGAATTCCGTTTCCACGCCCGCGCGCTTCTTCGTTTCCTCGAAAACGAAGCGCGCGGCGTTTTCGCTGCGCCGCCCTTTGCGCGCGGTGCCCAGGACTACCGGAATGAATAGAGACGCCATCGCTTTTGAGTTTCCGAAACAACTCGGTGATAAAATCAAGCCATCTTGCGCGCTAATTTTTCGGAGCCGGCGGGTCGTCTGCTCGCGATCAATCTTGCCGGAGGCGACATCGAGGACGAGCCGCTCCCAGTCGTCACTATCAGCAGCGGGATCAAATCCGTTCAGGCGAAGGAAAACAAACCGCCGCTGCCATCGCTGCGCGCTTGTTCCCGTCAAGAAATGGATGATTCCGACAAAGATAAAAAAGGTAAGCCGCAGCGATATCGATGAGATCAACGTAAGGCGACTTCCCCCGAAACTCGATTGCGGTGCAAACACTGCTGACGCCAAGAGCGCCTCATCGCGGATTCCGTGCCGACCGCCAAAATTTTTTACCGCTTCGTTATGAATCTCCGAACAATTTCGATGGTCAGATGGAAGCAGTCCTCCGGCGTTGCCTTCACGCCAGCTTCCGCAATGTCCTGCGATAATCCTTCATCACCTTCTTGATGGCCCCTCTGACTTCCCTTTTCGAGGGCCCTTTGCGAATTGGCATCAACATGATTGCACCACTGTCGTTTATGATGGTGACGTCGAGTTGATCGCCCACTTTCACTCGAGCCAGATCCATCAAGGCAGCGTCAAAAATAATCCCCTGAGAATTCCCAATCCTGCAAATGGTCTTGGTCATGACGTAATACTATGTTTTACATGAAGAACAGGCAAGCAGCAAAAACCCGGTGCGATGAAGCCTGCCGATGGCCGGACTCGAACCGGCACGGGCCGTTTAAAGCCCAACGGATTTTAAGTCCGTTGCGTCTGCCATTTCGCCACATCGGCGTGCAGGCGAATCTTACTCGCGGGCTGGCGCAGACCAAACGGTTTTCGATTTACGACCAACTGTCGCAGCGGTCGCGAAACTTTTTGACGGTCGGCAACTAACCGACGCAAACAAAATTCAACGGGAGGAAAATCTTATGGGCAAATTGGACGGCAAGAAAGTGGCGATTCTCGTCACTGATGGATTCGAACAGGTCGAAATGACGAAGCCGCGCGAAGCGCTGGAGGAAGCAGGCGCGGAAACGAAAATCGTTTCGCCTAAATCGGGACAAATTCAGGGAATGAATCACGCGGATAAGGGCGACAAGTTCGACGTCGATATTCCACTCGATGAAGCGCGGCCGGAGGAATTTGATGCACTGATGATTCCGGGCGGTCTGATGAATCCGGATGAATTGCGCGCGACTCCCGACGCACTTGAGTTCACGAAACATTTCTTTCGCGAAGGCAAACCAGTGGCCGCAATTTGTCACGCGCCCTGGGTGTTGATCGACGCCGGCGTAGTTCGTGGGCGCAAACTAACGTCGTGGGAGCACATTCAGACCGATGTGAAAAATGCCGGTGGCAATTGGATAAACGAAGAAGTGGTGGTGGACAACGGACTCGTTACCAGCCGCAAGCCCGACGATATTCCGGCGTTCAACAAGAAGATGATCGAAGAATTCTGCGAAGGGAAACATGCCAGGCAGACGCAGTTTGCAGGGCGCAGGCCTCGAGACATAATTCGCGGTAAACATCGAGGTCCGAGCCGGACTGGCACGACTACTCGATCCACCTGAGCTGCGAAGGTAGATCGCGCCCAAGGTGGATCGACCGCTCTGCGGGCGATGCCAACGCAAATGCGGCTCCGCCGCCATATCGCTATCTTGCCGTCGGATCGGCGAAATAAATTCTCGCGCGCCCGAGGCTTGCGCTAGTCTTCCGGAGTGACTACCGCGAACAAAATCACGCTCGTCCGGATTGTGATGATTCCCGTTTTCGTGGCGCTCGCGATTTATTATGGCGAAAGCGTTCGGCGCGGCGCCCCGCTGGAATGGCAGCGTTTTGCCGCCATCATCGTCTTTCTTCTCGCGGCGGCGAGCGACGGTCTCGATGGATACGTCGCTCGTCACTACAACCAGCGCAGTCGATTAGGCGTAATTCTCGACCCGATCGCCGATAAAGGTTTGCTCCTGAGCGGTATCATCACCTTGAGCATTACCAATTGGAGCCAGAGCGATCCCGATTACGGAAAATTTCCGGTATGGTTCCCCGTTCTAGTCATTACCCGCGACGCGGTCATTTTGGTCGGCGCCGCCATCCTGCATTATTTCATCGGCAACAAAATGCGGGTTAAACCTAGTTGGACGGGCAAGGTCGCGACCGTTTGTCAGATGTGCGCGATCGCGTGGGTGATGTTGCAGCTGCGATTTCTGCCGCTGTGGTTCGTCGTGATGGTGGCGGGAATATTCACCCTCATTTCCGGGGTGATCTATGTCGTCGGGGGCGTCCGCCAACTGCAGGCCGAAGGTCACGCGCACGCCACGCGCTGACGCGGAGCGCGCAGTGCAGTAATGGAGTGATGGAGTAGTGGAGTAGCGACCAAAGAGCAGGGCCGGTGTTTCGTCATTCCTTCGTGCTTCGTCATTTCTTTGATATAGCAGTCCGATGAACATTGCCATCGCCGGCCGGCCAAATGTAGGAAAATCGGCATTGTTCAACCGGATTGCCGGCCGTCGCATCGCCATTGTACATGGCCAGCCAGGGATCACACGGGACCGGATTTCTGCCAAATGCGAAATCGGTGGGAAAACCTTCAGGCTTTGGGACACCGGCGGGATTGTCGGTGCGGGGGAAACCCAGTTGACGGACGAGGTGCGGGCGTCCGCAGAACTGGCGATGGCTGAGAGCGATCTCATTCTTCTTGTGGTGGACGGGCAGGACGGGGTAAATCCGATGGATCGCGAACTGGCTCGCCTGATTCGGAAATTGCACAAACCCGTCTTGCTTCTCGTTAACAAAATCGACGACCCGAAACACGAGCCGCGAGCCGACGAATTTTCCGCACTCGGTTTTGAGGATGTTTTTCCGATTAGCGCGGCACATGGGCGCGGAGTTCCGGAACTATTCGAGAAGATCGAGAACTTTCTGCCTGCTGCCGACCTCAAAGCTCAAATATCAAACCTCACACATCCGATCGCTGTCGCGATTCTCGGCCGCCCAAATGCAGGAAAGTCATCGCTGATTAATGCGTTGCTCGGCGATCGGCGCGCAATCGTAAGCGAAATCCCGGGCACCACGCGGGATGCCGTCGACATCGAGTACGAACGGGAGGGTAAACGCTTCCTTTTTATCGATACCGCTGGGATTCGTGCGCGCAGCAAACATTCCAGCTCGGTTGAAGTCTTTTCGGTCATGCGGGCCGAAAAGACAATTACCCGCGCTGATATTTGCGTGCTCGTAATTGACGCCGCCGAAGGGATAAAGGCGCAAGACCGCCGAATCGCGGCCTTGATTCAGAACGCACGAAAAGCCTGCGTGATTGTACTGAACAAATGGGACCTGGTCCGCACGAACCGCAAACAACGGCAGACCATGGAAGCCGTAATAGCTAACGCCCGCGCGGAGTTGTTCTTCATCGATTACGCGCCGGTCCTGGTAACGAGCGCGCTGACCGGCGAGCATGCCGGATAAAATTTTCAAAATGATCGAACGCATCCGGCGGGCTGCACGTGCGCATATCGGCACCGGCAAATTGAATCGCGCATTGAGAGCGGCCTTTGCCGCAAATCCGCCGCCGATGGTAAAGGGAAACGGCTAAAGCTGTTTTACGCGACTCAATCCAGCGGAAACGAATCACGCGAGTTCGCGCCGCCGGAGATCGTGCTCTTTGTCAATTCCCCTCGTCTTCTGACCACAGCCATTTGCACGTTTCCTTGAAGCGAAGATTCGTGAGCTCGAGCCCTATCCGGGATTACCGATCTTGCTGACCTGTCGGGCGCGGACCTCCACCGTCATCCTGAGCGGAGCGAAGCGCAATCGAAAGATCCCGTCGCGAAACGTTAACCTTTAAGCTTCATCGCAACGGGATCCACTCGACTTACGCTCAGGGATGACCGCGGGACACATTTCCGCAGGAATTGATTCGAACGTTCGGCCTAGATTTTCTGTCTTACAAAGCTCATGAAATCGGCTCAGGAAATTTCTCAACAGGTGCAGGAGCTTGGTCGCTGGATTACGCCCTTGCGCGAGCAAGTTGCGCACGTCGTCGTCGGTCAGAAATATCTGGTCGATCGTTTATTGCTCGGGTTGCTGGCGAACGGCCATGTCTTACTCGAAGGCGTTCCCGGCCTGGCCAAAACGCTCACCGTCAAAACAATCGCCTCCGCCATCCAGACCGGCTTCCAGCGCCTGCAATTCACCCCGGATCTTCTTCCGGCGGATTTAATCGGCACCCTTATTTACAATCCGCGCGACGGTGAGTTCACCACCAAGTTTGGTCCAATTTTTTCGAACCTCATCCTGGCCGACGAAATCAATCGCGCTCCCGCCAAAGTGCAGAGCGCCTTACTGGAAGCGATGCAAGAGCGCCAGGTCACCATTGGCGAAAAAACGTATCCGCTTTCCGATCCGTTTCTTGTTCTAGCGACGCAAAACCCCTCGAGCAGGAAGGCACCTATCAGCTCCCCGAAGCGCAGCTCGATCGTTTCATGTTCAAGTTGAACATCGTTTATCCCGCAGAAACCGGAGGAGCGCCGTATTCTCGATTTAATGGCAACATCCGCACCCGATCTGAGGGTTTCAGCGGTGGTCGATCCGCAACACATCATCGCAGCGCGCGATGTAGTGAACAACATTTACATAGACGATCGAGTAAAGGATTACATCGTCGACATTGTTTGGGCGACGCGGGAGCCGGCATCTTATAACTTGAAGCTGGAGGGTTTGGTTCGTTACGGCGCCTCCCCGCGCCACAATTTATCTCGCGCTGGCCGCGCGTGCTCATGCTTTCCTGAACGGACGCGGCTACGTCACACCGCAGGACATCAAGAGCATTGGTCCCGACGTTTTGCGCCATCGCATTATCGTTAGCTACGAAGCGGAAGCAGAGTCGATTACGAGCGAGACGATTATCGAGCGGATTTTTGCAGGATTGCCGGTGCCGTGAGCCCCATTCGTCATCCCGAGCGAAGTCGAGGGATCCCGATGCGCAACCAAGAAGGCAGCGATGAAGAGCCAAAATTATTTCGTTTACATTCTTACGAACGCTGATCGCCATACCGTTCTTTATGTCGGCGTGACAAATGATCTGGAGCCTCGGGCCAGCGATCACTCCTTAGGGCGCGGCAGTGTGTTCGCGAAGCAATATAACGCAAATAAACTCGTTTATTTCGAAGCATTCCCGGATCCGCAGAGCGCGATTGGCCGCGAAAAGCAGCTCAAAAATTGGAGTCGCGCGAAAAAAGACGCGCTGATTGCAAAGGGAACCCAGAGTGGCGCGATTTGTTCGAAGACATGTATTCACTTAAGGGCAAATGAAGATTTCAGGTTCGCGTCGGGATCCCTCGACTTCGCTCGGGATGACGAGCAAGGCGCGACGACCCCTCTCGACTTCCGCGCTTCACGGCCCGGGATGACGAGAGTCGATCGGGAGCAGAGGAAATTCTAAAAAAGATCCGCGGTCTCGAAATCAAGACTCGCGCCCTCGTGGAAACCGCCTTCGCCGGCGATTACCACAGCGTCTTCAAAGGTCGCGGGATGAATTTTGAAGAAGTGCGCGAATATCAGCCGGGGGATGAGATTCGCGCGATCGATTGGAACGTAACCGCAAGGCTCGGTAGCCCGTTTGTGAAAAAGTTCACGGAAGAACGCGAGCTAACCGTGATGCTGATCGTAGATGTGAGTGCATCAGGTAATTTCGGCAGCACTTCACAATCAAAACGCGAGCTGGCTGCAGAAGTTGCCTGCCTCCTCGCTTTCAGCGCGATCCGTAACAACGACAAAGTCGGTCTTCTTCTCTTCAGCGATCGCCTCGAGCTTTTCATCACCGCCGAAGAAAGGGCGATCTCATACCTTGCGAATCATTCGCGAAATCCTCTTCTTTGATCCGGTGGGACGCGGGACCAACCCGGCGGCTGCCCTTGATCACTTAAATAAGATCGTGACCCGCCGGGCGGTCGTCTTTTTATCTCCGACTTTCAGGCGGAGGATTTCTCACGTGCCCTCGCGGTCACGGCGAGGCGGCATGATCTGATTGCGATCCGGATTCAGGACGAACGCGAAAGCGTGTTACCGCCTGTCGGCATTATCACGCTGGAAGATGCGGAAACGGGCGACCAAATTGAAATCAACGCCGCCGACAGCAATGTCCGCCGACAGTTTGCACAGCTCGCCCAGGCACAGCTAACGGAAACCATGCGGGTATTGCGGCAAAACCGCATCGATCGGATCGAGTTGCGCACCGGCGATGATTATCTGCCGGCGTTGCGCTCCTTTTTCAAGCAACGCGAACGCCGTATGATGGTGCGGTAACGATGATGCGACTCGCGCAGGCACTTCCCGACATCGCGCCACCGGTGAATTATTCGCTGGTGCCGCCGTGGATGATTTTTGTCGGAAGCTTGATCGTCCTAACGATCATTGGACTGGCAATCTGGTGCACGGGCGAAGGTTCTTTCGCAAGAAACAAGTGACGCTATCGCCCCGCGAACGCGCGCTCGCGGCGCTGAGCGAAATTGAGAACGAGGTGGAAAAAATTGCACCCTATCAATTTAGCATTCGCGTTTCCAATATTTTGCGACGTTACGTGGTGGAACAATTCGACCTGCCGATGACGCGCCAGACATCGGTCGAATTCTTAAACGCCATCGCTTCGGCCCCCAATTTCGGTGACGAGGAAAAAGCGTTGCTGGCTGATTTTCTGAATCGCTGCGACCTGATTAAGTTCGCGCGCTACGAAGCGACGACGGAGGATAGCCGTCTCCTACTCGATGAAGCGCGCCAATTCGTGAAAGGAGGAGCACTTGTCCCCGCATGATTGGCTGGGCGGTCAGGCCCTGACTTTCGCGCGACCGTGGCTGCTGCTGCTTTTACTGCTGATCCCCTTGCTGGCATGGCTCCGCGGCAGATTTGGACCGCGCGCCGCGATTATATTTTCCGCGACCGCGCCATTTCGCGCGATTGGGAAAGGCAGCGCCAACCGGGCCGGACAAATCTTGCGCGCATTGGTCTGGCTTGCACTGGCGGCATTTATCGTCGGAATCGCGCGACCACAACTGGGTAAATCGCTCACCAAAGTAGAAGCCAGCGGCATCGACATCATGCTTGTGCTCGACGTGTCCAATTCAATGCTGGCGAAGGATTTCACCATTGGCGGCGACGAGGCGACGCGATTGGACGCGGTTCGCGAAGTAACGCGCAAGTTCATCGAAGCACGACCGAACGACCGGATCGGGATGATCGCATTTGGCACTCGTCCATATATCGTTAGCCCGATGACGCTCGATCACGAATGGTTGTTGCAAAATCTCGATCGTGTTCGCATTGGGCTGGTGGAAGGAAGCACTGCGATCGGTTCGGCCATGGCGGCGGCGGGGAATCGCTTAAATGACAAGCAATCCAAGAGCCGGGTGATCGTTCTCCTGACCGATGGCGATAATAACGCCGGGAAGATCCCGCCTAATACCGCGGCGGAAGCATTAAAGGCACTCGAATTCATCTTTACGCGATCGGAATCGGCACCAATGGGGTGGCGCCCTTTCCGGTAATGGACGAGCGAACCGGCCGGGTGGTGACAGACGGACGCGGTAACGTTTATTATCAAAATGCGCCAGTTTCCTTCAATGAAACCGGTTTGCGCGAAGTAGCGCAGATTGCCGATGGGAAATTTTACCGCGCAACGGACACGGAATCGCTGGCGTCGATCTATCAGGACATCGACAAGCTGGAAAAAACCACCATCAGCGCCCGGAAATATCAGCAATACCGCGACCTATTCCCGGTGTGTATCGCGGCCGGTTGTGGATTGTTGATCGGGCAGCTGTTGCTCGGCCAAACCATTTGGAGGCGATTGCCGTGAGGGAGTGTTGGGCTTAAGCGTTGAAGATCGACTCGTGCTCCCAGCACACGCATTGAGAATCAAGGTGTTCGCGACTATGAACTTCGGCGCGCCGAACTGGTTGTGGGCCCTGGCTTTTCTGCCGCTCCTTGTGCTTTTGTATGCACGGGCCGAGCGGCGCAGTGCGATCAAACTGCGCGAATTTGTTTCGCCGCGATTGCTCCCGCAGCTCGCCGGCAATGTCGATCGAGTGCGGCGCGCGATTCGTTTTGCTTTCGTTTTGTTCGCGCTCGCGCTCGCGATTATCGCGTTGGCCAAACCGCGCTGGGGTTACACTTACGAAGACGTAAAACGTCGCGGGCTCGATTTGCTCTTCGCCGTTGATACATCGCGCAGCATGCTATCGAATGATGTGGCGCCGAACCGACTTGAACGCGTCAAACTGGCAGCACAGGATTTGATCACAGAGCTGCAAGGCGATCGCGCCGGCCTCATCGCCTTCGCCGGCCGGGCCTTTTTGCAAGCTCCGTTGACTATCGATTACGATGCCGCGGTCGAATCGATCAACGACCTGGATACAAAAACAATTCCGGAAGGCGGCACCAACATCAGCGAAGCGATCGCGCTGGCGACACAAACATTTGGGAAAAGCGCGATGGGAAACCGCGCTCTGATTATTTTCACGGACGGTGAGGAACTTAGTGGCGATGCTGTAAGCGAAGCCAAGAAAGCGGCGGACGCGGGCGTGAAAATTTTCACGATAGGAGTCGGGACGGCGCAGGGCTCGTTGATTCCAGTCGAAGGGAATGGCGAAGCCGGTTTCGTGAAAGACGCGAAGGGCCAGGTGGTGAAGTCGAAGCTGGATGAAAATCGGCTGCGCGAGATCGCACAAGCGACCGGCGGGATTTATTTGCATCTGGAAAGCGGGCCCCAAACAATGCGGCAGTTGTACGCGGACGGGCTTTCGAAACTAAAGACTGCCGAAATCGATGCGCGGCTTTCGAGTCGGCCAATCGAGCGCTACGAGTGGCCGCTGGCAGGCGCGATTGTCGCGCTGATCGCCTCCCTGTTCATCAACGACCGAAAACGGGCGCAAACTCCCAGGCGTTCGCCGGTAAAACGCGAAGTGCTGGTCGCCGCCTCCTACTATTCGTGGCAGCTGCCGAGGTGAACGCGGTTTCCGGGATCGACCTATATAATAAGGGGCGATACGAGGATGCCTACGCACAATTTCAAAAGGATTTGCAGGACAATATTAACCCGGCCGATATGCCCAAAAATGCAGTTCGATGCCGGCGCAGCTGCCTACAAGCTACGGAACTACGACAAAGCGTTGGAGGCATTTAGTCAGTCGCTCGTAGATCGATCGCCGAGGCTGCAGGAGAAGAGCCGCTACAATCTCGGCAGGACGCTTGGAGGACCGCGCCGATTTCGGAAAACGAACGAGGAGACGCTGAAAGGACTTGGAAAATGCCGCGCAACATTACGAGCAGGCATTGAAGCTGGACCCACAAGATAAGGCCGCGGCGGAACGGCTGGAGATCGTTAGGAAGAAGATTGAGAAACTGAAGCAACATCCGAAGCAACCGCCGCCACAGCCCCAGAAAAATCAGCAGAACAAGAAGGATCAAAAGAAAGACGAGCAGCAGCAGCAGCAGCAACAACAACAGCAACAGTCACAAGACGAACAGCAACAAAACCAGGATCAAAACCAGGACCAACAAAAGCAAGATCAACAGCAGGCGAAGAATAATCAGCGACAACCGAATCAGCAAAACCAGGAACAGAATCCCGAGAATCAGAAGAATCAGCAGAACTCGGACAAGCGCGATAAACAGCAGCCTCCCCATCACCGAGTCCTGGCCGCGAACAGAAACAGCCTGGTCAAAAAGAAAGATCAGCGGGGTGCCGGGGAATCGCCAACGCCGAGTCCGGGGAAGATTCAAGTCCTTCGCCAAGTCCGGGAGAATCGGGAGAGAATCCAACGCCGTCACCGTCACCGGGGAAAATTCCGGCAAGGGTGAGAATGCATCACCGAGCGCAACGCCATCCGCCTCTCCCACTAAACCGCGCTCGGGTGAGATCAAAGGCGCGGGCGAGCCGAGCGACGAGCAGCAAAAGGAGGACGCGGCCGAAGCAGAAGCGATGGAACGGGGGAGATGAGCCCGCAGCAAGCTGCGCGATTATTGCAGGCCATGAAGGACGAGGAAGCGCGGGTACAACTGGATGAACGCAAGCCGGTGCATCGTGTCTATAACGACTGGTGATGAGACGTTTGATGGAGACGCTCCGACGAGTCTTGTTCTCGGTTTTGCTGGCAAGTGCGATTGCGCAGTTTGCACGTGGTGATTCGCCGAAAATTACGGCAGTGCTGACGAGCTCGGAAGTCGTTGTGGGTGAAACGGTGCAGTTGCAAATCCAGATCGATAACGCTGGGACATCGGTGAAACCGCCAAGCGAGATTGACGTCCCGGGTTTGCAGATTCATTTCACCGGCAAATCGACTGAGATGACGGTGGAAGAATTTCACAGCTTCTTCCTCGATCACCTACAACTACACGATTTTACCGGAAAAATCGGGAACCTATAAAATTCCGCCGCAAAGCATTCGCGCCGGTAAGGACAATTTGCAGACGCCTGAGCTAACGCTGGAAGTGGCGGACTCTCCAGGGCGGCCGCGGGCACGGGAAGCAATCGAGCGCCATCCGGCAATACACAGGCTGGCGAAGAGAAGATCGCTTTCGCCGAGCTACTGGTACCGAAAAGATTGCCTACGTCGGCGAAATGATTCCGGTTGTAGTGCAGATCGGATTTAATTCGCGGACACGCGTGGCTGAGATGGCGCCACCGCAGGTGAGCGGCCAGGGTTTCACCGTGCAAAAGCTGGGCGAACCCGAACGCAATCTGGAAAATATCGAAGGAGGCAGTTATGTCGTTTTCAATTATAAGACCGCGATTTCCGCAGCCCGGGTCGGTAATTTTCAAATTGGGCCGGTCGAACAGAAAGCGAATATTCTGGTTCCGCGGCGAAGCTCGGGGACGCGGCGAAAACCGTTTGACCCTTTCTCCGAAGATCCGTTCTCCGATCCTTTCTTTGCGCTGCCGTTTGGAGGGCTGATGGAGCAACATGAGATCGACGTCAAGAGCGCACCCGGTTTCATTGGAAGTAAAGGCATTGCCAGCGGGAGCACCGCCAACTTTTTCCGGAGCGCTGGGGAGTTTCTCAATGACCGCGGAAGCGAACCCGAAGCGAGTCCAGATAGGCGACCCGATCACGATTAAGGCAGCGATCTCCGGACGCGGGAACTTCGACCGGATGGATGCGCCAGAGCTAAGTGACGAGCGCGGCTGGCACAAATATCCGCCGTCATCAAATTTCAAGCAGGATGACGACGTCGGAATTAGCGGAACGAAAACATTCGAATTGGTGGTTTCACCTAACGAGAAGTTGACAAATGTTCCGCCGCTGGCCTTCAGTTATTTCGATCCGGTAAAGGAAAGGTATGTAACGCTGCATAGCGAAGCATGCACGTTAATCGTGGAAGGAAATGCTCCGGCTGCCTCCGCAATCGCTGGAACTTCCCCGTCAGCATCAACCCCGCCCGCCCCTGGTGGACGGCAAAAAACGCAGGATATTTTGCATCAGATTAACGACCGCGGCAAAATGGTGTCCAGCTTTGCGCCTGTTTATGCACGAAAGGAATTTTGGCTGGCGCAACTTCTTCCCTGACTTTCGCCCTTGGGGTGATGGGTTGGAAGGTGCAAAACGTGCGCGCGTCCAATCGGGCAGCTTTGCGTGCCGCACAACTACAGCACGAAAGGGACGAACTGCTGCGCAAATTGCGCCGTGATCAGTTGGCGCCGCGAGAATATTTCTCCGATGCCTCGCGGGTGGTGCAGCTAAAGACTGCGCTCAAACAAACGAACATCGAACCAGGGACGGTCGATGCGGAAACTGCCGCGCGAGTGTTTGACCTGAATGCCGAACAAAGCGAGCGAATGCGGCGCTTGTTCGCCACCAGCGACGAGTTCCGCTACAGCGGCGCTGGCAACGGCGAGGAGTGCGTTATCCAGCGACGGACGGCGCGAAACCTTGAATTGATCGAAAGCCTTTCATGAAACCAAGGGCGCTACTTCAAATTCTGGTTTTGCTTTTGTTCGCGCTGCCCAACGCAAAGGGGCAAACGATGGCCCGAGCCGGGCTGGCGATGATTTATTCGCGAAAGCAAACACGGAATTTGCGGCAGGAAACTTCAAGGCCGCCATCGCAGATTACCAAACGGTCGTCGATTCAGGGGAGCGGAGCGCGAATTTATTCTACGATCTGGGCAACGCTTACTTTCGTCATGGCGATTTCGGGCGGGCCATTTTGAATTATGACCGCGCGTTACGATTGGATCCTCATCATCCGGAAGCCGACGCCAACCTGCGGATTGCGCACGACCAAGCGCACTCACTGGAGTTGGCGCCGTCAGCTTTAGAGAAATATCTAAATTTTGGGACGGCTAACTTTTTCGCGATTGTGGCCGCGATTTTTTCTGGCTCGCAATTATTTGGCTGATCCTGCGACCGGGTAGAGTGCTGTGGGCGGTAGCCGGTATATTTCTGGCCGCGATTTGCGGGTTCGCTGCCTTCACATTGGAAAACGGCACGCGCGGCCAGGGCCTGGCAATTGTGATTGCGGAAAACGCCGAAGCCAGAGTTGCGACCGTCGACAGTGCACGAAGTGTTCTGGCTCTGCCAGCCTGGAAGCGAAGTTGTGATTTTGGAGGAGCGCGGTGACTGGAATTACGCGGCGCTGCCGAATGATCAGCGCGGCTGGATAGCGGCGAACGCGGTGGAAAGGGTGCGGTTGTAATTACCGCTATCACAGTCTGTCATCCCGAGCGGATGCGAGGGAGCTCGCAGGTGGTCTGGCGGTGCACGAACAATCGTAAGATCCATCGCCCTCTGAGCGGCTCAGGATGACGGTCGCTCCATAATTCGTTCTCCGAACTGGGCGGTTGAGAAGCCGCATAAATGCCGACATCTTGGAAATTGTGAAAGCTGAGATGGATGTCGGGACGAATAAGAAAGCGTTCCAGATTAATCTCGATTCCAAAGCGCTATGGGACCTTTGCTGAAATCGGTGCGGGTCAGGAAGTAGCGCGTCGCTTTTTTCATGTAGGCGGCGCCTCCGGGACCATCGCGAAAACAATGTCGGCCTATGACATGACCTTCAGCGACGCGATCTACGGTCCAACCGACCGCTACGTCAGCCGGGTTCGTCTCGGGACCATGCTCGACCGCGAATACAAATTATTGATTGAACGGCTCGATCAAACGCTTGGTGCGCAACGTTTATTTTTCGTTTTTGCCGACACGGTGGCAGCGCGCAGTTTCAAACAGCACAACGAAGCACACGGCTGGCTCGGAGTCCGTTTTCAAACCGATTTCCGCGGGAACCAAGCCAGATCATTGTCCACGTGCGGATGCTGGATGAAGGGAACGTCGAACAACAGGAAGCGCTGGGCGTAATTGGAGTGAATCTGATTTACGGCGCGTTTTATCATACCAAACCAGAAGAGTTGATTTCGTCGCTGCAGGAGAATCTCGCCCCCGGCCGGATTGAGGTGGACATGATCAAATTCTCCGGCCCGGCCTTTGCCCAGGTCGATAATCGCTTGATGAGTCTACAACTCGTTAGCCAGGGATTGACCGACGCGGTCATGTTCCGGGCCGATGGTGAAACAGTATAACCGGCCGAAGTGTTTTATAAGAAGGCGATCTTGGTGGAGCGCGGCAGTTTTCGGCCGGTTACTTACGCCACCAATGACATGCTCGACGGCGCGCGCCGAGAAAATTTCTGAAGGAATCCGGCTGCAACGAGTCCGAAGCCTGGTCGTGCTCATGGAAATGACGTTGGAGAATCTGCTCGCGGAAGGTCAGCTGAACCACGCCGATTTTCTGGCGCGGGTCGATATCTTGGGCGCGCTCGGGCGCACAGTCTTGATCTCGAAGTTTGGCGAATACTACCGCCTCGCCAGTTACCTGACCCGTCATACCAGCAAGATGGTTGGACTGGTCATGGGGGTGCCCAGTTTGATGGAAATCTTCGACGAGAAATATTATTTAAATCTGGAAGGCGGAATCTTGGAAGCGCTGGGGCGGATGTTCAAGGGTGCGCTCAAAGCTCTACGTGTATCCGATGATCGACGAAAGGAGCGGCAAAATCATTACTGCCAGCCAAATCGAAGTTGCGCCCAACCTGAAGGCGCTTTTCCAATTCATTATGGATAACAATTTCATCGTCGAAATCACCGATTATCACCCGGAATACCTCACGATTTTCCCACCGGACGCGCTTGCCAAATTGCAGACCGGTGACAGCGGTTGGGAAAAATGGTGCCTCCGGAAGTGACGCAGATCATCAAGCAGCGCGGTTTTTTTGGTTACCGCCCATCCTCGGCTGCGGCGGCCTGATAGGATGATCGAAGCGAGAAACTTTCCGCCCGATACCTTACCAATCTCCATCGGCTCGACAGAGTCTCGCCCTACCAATTACCCGCTCAATAATCATCTTGGTAGGGCGACGCGCTGTGGAGCCGCCGTGATTGCAAGGCTTGGTTTTGCGACCGGACGCAGAGGGAAACGCGCCGCAAATTGCAGGGTTGGCAGGCACGTTTCCCGCTACAAGCAGCAGAATCACCCATGGCGAAACGCGGAAATTCTGTCATTGGCATCGATCTTGGCAAGCGCGCTTATAAGGCGGTGCTGTTGAACAAGAAGAGCGAGACGCGCTATGCCCTGAGCAGCTTTGCATCGCATGAAGTGCCCGAGGAAGTGACGACGGCCGATGACGTGGCGCAGCATATCAAACAGCTGTTAAAGGATCTCGGCGGCTATACTAAGAGCTGTGCCCTGGCCGTTTCTGAGCCAGGCTCACTTCTGCGAATTATCGAGCAGCCGAACACGCCGCCGGCGCTTCTCCGCAATGCTCTACGCTATAACGGGCTGAGCATGCTCAACCAGGATTGCAAAGATTTCGTGCTCGATGTCGCAAGCATTTCCAACGGCATCTCGGGTGCTAATGGCACAGCTGGCGAAGGCGAAGGGGCTGTTGCCGTTCAGGTCCAGGCCCCGCGCAACAACGCAGACTCGTTATCTTGTCGGCGGGCTGTTGCGTTCAAAGGTGAAAGAAATCTCCGAAGCGATGGCGAAAACCCGTTTGTCGCTAGAGCTAATGCAACTGGCGCAGGTTTGTTCTTTTAACGCGTTCGAAGTTGCCTATCCGGACGTCCACCAGAAGGAAGCTTTCCTCTTGCTCGATCTCGGTCATCTGCAAAGCACAGTGCTGATCGGTTGTAACGGCGAGCTCACCCTGACTCGCGCCTTCGATTACGGCGGCAAACATTTCACCCAGGCGCTCACCGCCGACGGCGCCCTCGACGCCAACGCCGCCCATCTCATGATCCAGCAAGGCGATCCCGGAATGGCCGATATTTGCCGTAACACTCTCTCACGGCTTTGCACCGAAGTGCGCAATTCCATGGGCTTCTTTGAGGGGCAACATGAAACCTCCATCCATCGGCTCTACGTTTCGGGCGGATTATCGCGCGCAGAAATGATTCTGCAGACCCTGAGTGATGAGCTCGGCTTGCCCTGTGAGATTTGGGATCCCCTCGAAAACTGCGAGGTCGCATTGCCGGCGGCAAAACGCAAAAACCTTCAGCAGGAATTTGTCTCGCTCAACGTCGCCTGCGGGGCGGCTTTCGAATACCTGCGAACGTAACGCGTCATGCCCCTGCAATTAAATCTTCTCCACGAAGAAATCCTCGAGCAGCGGCAGCGACAACGCGATCCCCTGAAGCTGAGCATTTATGCTGGCATTGGCCTCGCCGCCTTGCTGCTCCTGAACTATCTCTGGACTGGCTATCGGGTTCTGGACAGCAAGCGCCATCTTAACGGGGTGCAGGGTGAATGGGCCAAAGTCGAGCCGAAGGTCACCGCCGCGCAAAAGCGTGCCGAGGAACTGAACGGCATCATTGGCACAACCAAAGCGCTCGACACACTACATTGATAGGCGTTTCTACTGGGCTCCTCTGCTGGAGAAGGTGGCGCATTGTGTAACGCCAAATATCCAGATCACATCCCTCGAAGGCGCAGTCGAGGACGATAAAGGCATCACCATAACCCTTGATGGCGTGGCTGGTGGACGAGAACCGCGCGGAGTAGCAGAAGACTTCCGCCAAATGTTGCTCGAACAGATCGGCAAGGAGGAACCAAGCGTAAAAGTCGAATTCAAACTCTGGAAGACCTCGATACGACCGTCTCAGTGGGTGGGAATAATCGTAACCACCGCTCATTTTGTCGTCATGGTCGGATTGGAGCCATTCCCCAAGCCGGCGGAAGCGGCGCCCTCCGAGCGAAAAAGCAAGCCCAAGAAGGAGGACTCCTAACTTGAACAAGGAGCAAACCAAGAGACTGATGCTCGGTGGATTTGGCTTGATCGGGCTGCTTTACGTCTATTTTACATTCTTCCTCGGGCCGCTGAACAATAGCCGGAATTCGATTCAGGGGAAAATTAACGAGCTCGAGCAGAAAATTGCGACCTCCAAGGCTGAGATATCGAAAGCGACAAAACTGGAGGAGAGTGCGCATGCCGCTACCGTCCGCTACGATGCCCTGCGCGCGCTTAGTCCCGATGGTGCACCGATCGCATGGTTTCCCCGCGAATGAAAACATTTTTCGCTGGCCAGCAAATCGACAAAGTAATGACCCGGCTCGAAACCAGTAGCGCGTTTAAAGAAAAGGAACTCGCTGGCTGGAATCGCTATCTCTGGATCGTCGATCTGCCGCAGGCGGACTTTGGGAGCTTGGGCAAAGCAATTGCCCTTCTGGAGAATTCAAATCCGCTACTTTCGATCCGGAGACTGCGTATTCACGCCGCCGCCGAATGACCCTGAGATGCAGGAGATCGTCTTTACCGCCTCCACTATCATCGACAAGAAATGAAGAAGCTGTTTTACCTTTGCCTGATGACCTGCAGCAGCGTTTTGCTGGCAGACGAGACGCCTTCGATGGAATTGAAGCATAAGTCCTCCTTCAATGTCGAAGCGAACGAGCGCAATCCGTTTTGGCCAATCGGATGGAAGCCAGCTCCGAAAATGGCTAAGAACTGGGCGGACCACGCGGGACCGGCTATTCCTCCGTCATCTTTCGTCGTCTCATCGATCACGCTCGATCCAAAAGCGCATTACGCGATCATTAACGGGCGAACGATGAGCGAAGGCCAGCAATTTGGCTTGCAGCTGGGCGACTCAAATCTATCAGATCACCGTCAAAGCGATCAACGACGGCCACGTCGTCCTTGCTTCGCCACGATCAGGAAATCATCGTCCCGTTGCGCCGGAAATAATTTTTCCACGACGCAGTTTTTCAGGTTGAGTTTCGGCCGAGGCGCGCACAAGTATCTGGCCCGTCGGCATTAACTCTCATAACCTTAGCATTTCTCATTCATCCATGAAATTCTCATTGCTATTGCCTATTCGCCATCTCCTCCACTGCCTTTGCTCAGCGGGCCCGCCGGCACTTTCCGTCGAGGCTTACGGCCCGGTGTTTCATCCCCAGCCCGCTGCATCACGCTAACAACATCGCAAGATGTTGCGAGTGATGCCGTCGCACCGCTGGAACCAGATCGCGATCGACGCTACCGGTCTGGATCACACCCCGGTTGCTCCCGGCGAACATCGCACCTTCGGCGAACAACTCGGGCCCCGGCCGCGCCAGCCGCGCCATGGCCATTGTCCACATCGCGATCTTCGACGCAATCAACGCCATTTCGGGCGGATATCAGAGCTACACCGGAATCGAGTCGGCCCCGCACCCCGTTTCAACTAGCGGCCGCCGTCGCACAGGCGGCGCACGACACACTTGTTTCTCTTTATCCGTCACAAAAGCCGACCTTTGACCAGGCACTGGCGGACGATCTGTTGCGCGTCACAGAGCGACCAGCAGAAAAGCAACGGTGTCGCGTTCGGGAAACAAATCGCCGCCGCCGATCCTCGGCTTCGCGCGTTGGCGATGGCGCCGAAATACCGGAGCTCATCATCGGCGTCGATTATTTTACCAGCAACCTTCCCGGACACTGGCGGCAGGATCCAATCAGCCTGATTCCGCTCGCGCTCGGCGCGCACTGGGGCGGATGCAAACCGTTCGTGATAAAGTCGACGACGCCAGTTCCGCAGCGCCGCCGCCGCCGGCCCTTACCAGCGCGAAGTACGCTACGGCTTATAACGAAGCGAAAAATTTCGGCGGCGACGGGATTACTACGCCGACGCAACGCACGCCCGAGCAAACCTTCATCGGCACCTTTTGGGCATATGATGGAACGCCCAGCCTGTGTGCGCCGCCGCGACTCTACAATCAGATTACCGTTCACATCGCCGACCAGACAAAACTCCGACCCATCGAGCTGGCGCGCCTGCTTGGCGCTGGTCAATGTGGCCATGGCCGACACCGCCATCGAGCATCTGGGAATCCAAATATCCATTACGATTTTTGGCGACCGATAACTGCGATTCGCGAATCGGATCCTGGCACTGGACCGACCGGCGCGGGTGATGGCAACGATGCCACAGTTGGCGATCCCGACCTTCACTCCGCTAGGCGCGCCGGCCAGCAATCTGAACGGGCCGAACTTTACTCCGCCCTTCCCCGCTTATCCTTCGGGCCACGCCGGATTCGGCGGCGCGATTTTCGAAACGCTGCGCCGTTTTTACGGAACGGATAACATCGGCTTTACTTTCGTTTCCGATGAGTTCAACGGCGTGACCAAAGACCACGACGGCAATGTTCGTCCCTACATGCCGCGCAGCTTTTCTACTCTTGTCGCAAGCCGAAGAGGAAAATGGTCAGAGCCGCATTTATCTCGGCATCCACTGGCACTTCGACAAGACCGCAGGCATCAGCTCAAGGTCAGGCGAGTAGCAGACTACGTCTTCAACCACGCCTTTCGTCCGATTCAGAACACGCAGTAGCTGCTGGGCAGCTGATTGCTCGCCACTGAACATTACAGGCAAATCTCCGCCACAGACGACCGACTAAATCAGCGTTGGCTGTGATCAGCTAGTTGCTACCTCGGCCAAGGGCACGAATTCACTCTCGTGTAATTCGACTCGTTTGTGGCCAACGAGCAGTCGATACCATTCAACTGCGGAACCGATTACGATCAGGAGCACGAGCACGAGAAAGCGTTGCAGCGACAAAAACATCGATCGCGATACATCGTCGCCTGCCGAACGAGCACCGCCGCGGCACCCGGCATCAGCAGCCTGGACGCTTTTTGCAATCGCTGAATCGCGCGCTGGCCAACAGACCCAGATTCGGGTCGGGCGAGAAAATCTTCATGTAACCGGCTGAGAACGTGACCACAGCCATGAAAAGCAGCGGCAACAATTGTGACATAAAGAGATAGCGCGCTTTTCCCATCTTGATCAGCAGACGTTGTGCCGAGACAGAGCGCGATCACGGAAAGCAACTGGTTCGCCAGACCGAAGAGCGGCCAGAGCGTGTTGATGCCGCCGAGCGGATCGATCACACCTTGATACAAGAACCAGCCCCAGGCCGCCACCAGCAACATACTGGCGAACGAATTCGCGACCCATGAGCGGGTGTTGCCCAGCGGTCGCCACAAATTTCCAAGCAAATCTTGCAGCAGAAATCTTCCCACCCGCGTTCCCGCGTCAATCGTCGTCAGGATAAACAACGCCTCAAACATGATGGCGAAGTGATACCAGAGCGCCAGCGCCGTCGGACTGGCCGAAACGCGCGCAAACATGTGCGCCATGCCGACGGCAAAGGTCGGTGCGCCGCCGGCGCGATTAAACATTGTTTGCTCGCCGAGATTCCGCGCCAGATCGGCCATCTGCGATTCGGTCACCGGAAAGCCGGCAGCCGAAACTTTCGCCACTACTTCCGTCGGCGTTCCCTTGGTATTGATGGCGAAGTATTCGCCCGGCTGAATCACGCACGCCGCGATCATCGCCATTAACGCCACCATCATCTCGGTAATCATCGCGCCGTAACCGATGTCGCGAATCCGCGACTCGCGCTCCAGCATCTTCGGCGTCGTTCCCGAAGCGATGAGCGAATGAAACCCTGAAACGGCACCGCACGCGATGGTGATGCAAACAAAGGAAAAACCGGGCCGGCAAAAACCAATCCGCTTCCATCGATGAATTTTGTCAGCGCCGGCATTTGCAGCACCGGGTGAATCAACAACCACCGCCACAGCGAGGGCGGCGACCGTGCCGATTTTCAGAAACGTGCTGAGATAATCGCGTGGGCGTCAGCAACATCCACACCGGCAGGATCGACGCCGCCAAGCCGTAAGCCATGATCGCCCAGGCCAGCCATCGATCGCTATGCCGAAACCAGGCTTCGATCGCCGGGAAATTCCCAAGAAATTGTCCGCCCCAGACGGCGAAAAAAAGCCCCACGATTCCGAAGGCGGTGATCCAGCTGACATTGAAAAGGCCACTGCGCAATCCTGCGCCCATGAGCAAGGCGATGGGAATGGTCATCGCGATGGTGAAGACACCCCACGGACTTTTGCCAACGCCTGCACCACCACCAGCGCCAGCACCGCGAGCAAAATGATCATGATGGCGAGCACGCTGATCAATGCGAGTGCGCCCACCCTGCGCCCAATCTCTTCCTTCACCATTTGCCCGAGCGTTTTTCCGCGCCGCCGCACCGAGGCGAACAGCACAATCATGTCGTGCACGCCGCCGCCAAGGGTCGCGCCGATCAGGATCCAAAGCGTGCCCGGTAAAAATCCGAACTGCGCCGCCAGCACCGGTCCGACTAACGGGCCTGGCCCGGCGATGGCGGCGAAATGATGTCCGAAAACCATCCAGCGATTCGTCGGCACAAAATCTTTGCCGTCGTTTTGCACGAGAGCGGGAGTGGCGCGTTGGTCGTTCAGCAAAAGCACCTTGCTGGCGAGCCACTTCGAATAGAAACGATAACTGATCGGCGAAGGCGCACAGCCCCAGCGACGATGATCCAGAGCGCGTTGATCTGCTCACCCTGGGACATCGCCAGAACCGCAATCGACCCGAGCCCAAGCAGGGTCACCGCGATCCAGAGCAATTTCTTCCACAAGCTCATCGTCCTGGTAGTTACGCGCGGCGTCTCATTTTCGCCACCACAGGCAGACATTGACAGGGCCGTCCCGCTGCGTTACCAACCGCCCTTGCGGCTCTCCCAGAAACTCGGAAAAATCCTTACCGGCGAAGCGTTCGACAGCGCGCGACGGCACACCGTGCGATCGTGCGCAACCGCCGTTTCCCTGCCCGCATCACCACCGGCGCAATTATTAAGTCAATCGACGCCCGGCGTGTTCGAAGAAATCCGGCGGAAATATGCGGTGGACGATCCGGGCGATGCGCCGCCGAAGTATCTCGATCTCGAACATTGGATTCGAACCAATCTGCAGCGCGTGCGCGAGCTGGGGCTCGATTATGCTCCGCGTTCGCGCATTCTCGATCTCGGCTGCGGCGCCGGTTATTTTCTCTACATCAACAAATTACTCGGTCACGAAATTCTCGGCCTCGATCTGGATGAATTGCCGATGTTTCGCGAGCTGATCGAGCTACTGCAAATTCCCCGCACCATTGCGCGGATCGAAGCGTTTCAACCGTTACCAAAATTCGATCGTAAATTTGACATCATCACCGCCTATCTGATTTGCTTCAATAATCACAAGAGCGACAAACTTTGGGGCCCGGCGGAATGGGATTATTTCCTGAGCGATGCCGCAGGCCACCTGGCGCGCGAATGGCCGTCTCTGGCTCGAACTGAATCGAGAATACGACGGCAGCTACTACACGCCGGAGTTGAAAGCACTTTTCGAACAACGCGGAGCGGAATTGCAATCCTTTCGCGTCGTATTTAATCCAGGGACGCTCGTGCCTTCCGAAGCTGCGCCAGTCGGGCGCTGAAATCGGCGCGGCGGCGCTGGTGTTCCTCCACCACTTGCTTCGGGCGCGCTCGATAAAGGACGCATTCGCCAGCTTTGCTTCCGTTGCTTTTAATTCCGCTTCCAGTTTCGCTATCTTCCTTGTCCAAACGCTCGCGTTCTGTCGCGCGATCCGTCTCGCCCGCAATTAAAAATAGTTCGCCCAATTTTGTCGCTGCAACCGACGAGCGAGACGGCGTTTGGAAATTTGCCTCGACCTCGCAGCGATTCCGCGTTGAGCAGACGCGCGATAGTCGCACTTTCCTCCTTTGCCCACGATTCGTTAGAACGGAGCGCGAACTTTGCCTTTTGATTTGATGGGACTCGGGCTTCCGCCCTGAGGTTTCGCCCCGCCTCCACCGTTTCGTAAATCGCACCTGCCCGAATTCGCGCGCTGCGCTGGATTGATTCGTCTAAAGCCATCGCTTGTGGCAGAGGCGCGAAATCGAGAAACTCATTTTCTCCTGTCCCAAATCCCATCAACGACCAAAGCTCCTCCGTCAGGTGCGGCATGAAGGGATGGAGCAGACGAATGATGGCAGACAGGATGTAATCCATCGTCGCCAGGGTCGATTCCTTGCGCGCTGTGTCTTCGCCGAAGATGTCCGGTCTTGCCCGCTTCGACGAACCAATCGCAAAATCGCCCCAGACAAAATCGTATAGCTGCTGGGCGACGGCATTGAATTGATAGTCCTGATACGCGGCTTCAACGCGCGCCGATAGTTTCGCTCAAGACGCGCCAGCGCTTCGATCGCGTAGATCGAGAGCTCGCTCTCTTTCAATTTCGGGTTTCGATTCGACGGGCCGTGCATCTGGCGGAAACGCGCCAGCGTTCCACAGCTTAGTCGCAAAGTTCCGCCTTCTTCGATTTGTTTTTCGTCGAAGCGAATGTCCTGCCCGCTCGGCGCAATTCGCATCAAACCGAAACGCAAACCATCCGCTCCGTATTTCGCAATCAAATCGAGCGGGTCGGGTGAATTACCGAGTGACTTCGACATTTTGCGCCCCTGCTTGTCGCGAATGATCCCGGTGAAGAAAACGTCGCGAAACGGAATGTTATCCTGATCGCGTTCGGATTTGCCGGGCTTGAATTCCAGCCCGGCAATGATCATGCGCGCAACCCAGAAGAAAATAATGTCCGGACCGGTGACGAGAACAGACGTTGGATAGAATTTCGCGCGCGTCTCCGGATCCATCGTCTCATAGGCCCAAAGCCACGAGGAAAACCAGGTATCGAGCGTGTCCTCATCCTGCTCTCCAATTCTCCGGATCGTCCGGCGGCTCGATCCCAACATAAATTTCTGATTCTCTGATCTCTGACCTCCGATCTCTGCTTCGGATACCACGCCGGTATGCGATGCCCCCACCAGACTTGCCGGCTGATGCACCAGTCCTGAATATTCTCCAGCCATTGCGCGTAAACTTTTTCCCAATGTGCCGGGATAGAACCGAATCAAATGTTCGCGCACGACCGCGAGCGCTTCCTTCGTCTTCGGATACCGCAGAAACCACTGCTCGCTCAGGCGCGGCTCGATCGGGACTTCGCTGCGATCGCTGAAGCCGACGTTGTTCTCGTAGGGCTCGGTTTTCGCCAGCAACCCACGCTCTTGCAAAATTTCCGCCGCACGTTTGCGCGCCTCAAAGCGATCGAGCCCATGCAATTCTGGAACCGCTGGACAGTTAATCCGTCCATTTTCCGTTAGGACGTCGATAATCGGCAATTTGTGGCGCTGGCCGACCTCGAAATCGACTATTGTCGTGAGCTGGCGTTACCTTTAGAACGCCGGTCCCAAATTCGGGATCAATCGCCTCGTCCGCGACAATCGGAAGTTCCTCGCGTGCGAGCGGACGCCACACCTGTTTGCCGACAAGGTCGGTGTACCGCTTATCGTTAGGATGAACTGCGACCGCGGTATCAGCCATGATCGTTTCCGGGCGCGTGGTCGCTACTTCAAGAAAGCGGCCGGGTTCATCAACGACTTCATAACGAACGAAATACAGACTTCCCTTTTGTGGTTTGCTGATGACTTCCTCGTCTGACAGCGCCGTTTGCGCCGCCGGGTCCCAGTTGATCATGCGCCGCCCCCGATAAATCAGTCTTTTCTGGTAAAGATCGACAAACACTCTCTCAACCGCCCGGATGTAATCCGCGTCGAAAGTGTAGCGTTGCCGCGACCAATCGCAGGAACAGCCTAGCCGCTTCAGCTGCTGAATAATGATGCCGCCATGTTTGTCCTGCCATTCCAGAACCCGGCGCAGGAATTCTTCGCGGCCGAGATCGCGCCGGGTCACGCCTTCATTTTTGCGCAACCATTTCTCGACTGCCGTCTGCGTGCCGATTCCAGCGTGATCCATCCCAGGCAGCCACATCACTTCCCGCCCCTGCATCCGCGCATGCCGCGCCAGAATATCCTGGATGGTAGTGTTAAGGACGTGACCAAGAGTGAGAACGCCAGTGATGTTTGGGGGCGGTATAACAATCGAGAACGGCGGCTTCGTCGATTTGGCGTCGGCATGAAATGCGGCCCGCATCGAGCCAGCGCTGATACCACTTTGGCTCAACTGTTTTCGGATCGTAAGTTTTCGGCAACTCGGCCATGAGAGTAGTGCTCGCTTTCGGGATGCGAGCCGCTAACAAACGCAAGCAGGGCGTTTACGCCACTTTAACTTGCAGCAGTCTGCACCTCACCGCCACTTTTCGCGAAAATGATCGATTCCGCAGTCAATAGATGAAACCGATTGGGGTGTTCGATTCCGGCATCGGCGGGCTCACCGTGGTCAGGGCGTTACGTGAACTTTTGCCGAACGAAAACATTTTCTACCTCGGTGACACGGCACGCGTCCCCTACGGCAACAAAAGCGCGGAAACGGTCGAGCGTTACGGCCTCGAGCTCGCCCGAATGTTTGATGGCCGAAGATGCGAAACTGATCGTTGTTGCCTGCAATACCGTTTCGTCGGTCGCAATTCCAAAACTGCGAGCACGGCGTCTCGGTCCCGGTCATTGGCGTGATTGAACCTGGAGCGCACGCTGCCATCGCGATGACGCGTAATCGTCACTGTCGGTGTCATCGGAACGCGCGCGACCATTCGCAGCGGCGCTTATGAAAATGCTTTGCGCGCACTGAACGTCCATGTCCGCGTCAGCAGCGTTGCCTGCCCATTGCTCGTGCCACTGATCGAAGAAGGACTGCTCGACGATAAGCTGACCGGACCTGACGATCGAACGTTACCTCAATCCGATGGTCGCAGACGGAATCGACACTCTCGTGCTTGGCTGCACTCATTACCTCTTGCTTACTCGCGCGATCGCTCGGTCGCTGGGCGACAAAATTCAGATTGTCGATTCCGCCATGAATTGTGCGCGCGCAGTCAAAGATTTGCTGGATCGACAATCGCTCGCCACCACGTCGACTTCCGCTGGAAAGTTGGATGTAGCGCTAACCGACGCCGCCGATCATTTTCTCAGCATCGCACGCGACGCTTTGCAGCTACAGCTCGGCGAGGTGCAGCTGCGTGCGGTATCGTAGAGCGACTCGCTCGCGGCAGGCTCTGCACAACCAAGTCGTAAGAATGGTCGATCATTTCGCGCAGCTCGGTCTCTGGAATACCACCTTCGATCTCCACCGTATTCCAATGCTTCTTGTTCATGTGATAACCGGGTCGCACTTGCTCATAACGATCGCGCAGCTCAAGCGCGAGATCCGGATCGCATTTTAAATTGGCAGTGGCTGGAACTTCATCCAGCGACATCAGCGCAAACATTTTTCCCGCTACTTTAAAAACAAGAACAGTTTCACCAAACGGCGTTCCCTCAGTCGCTTTCGGTTTCGTCAGGCAATATTCGCGGAATTCTACGGCATCCATTCAATGAGCGCGTGAAATGAGCTGGCCCGTTGTGCGATACATGCTGGCAATCTCGAATAGCTCGAGAGTGCCTGGGCGAGGTCGGCCGGACTCCTTAACCAAAAACTGATCCAGCCGGAATCGGGAAATACATGATGAGGAAAGCGCGCCCTCGTCTTACCTCCTCGGCCCGAAATGATTTTCCAACAAACAAGTCAGAGCAAGCCGTTTCCGTGAAGATGACCGATTTCTGTTGTTCCGATAAAAAGCCGACACCGCCGAACCGGTGTGGGCGCCTCTGAATAGTGATATTTGCGGCGGATAGCGTTCTCGAACATCTCCATTGCGCGAAGCCGCGGCCGATCAAACAACATTGTCGCAACCATCAATCCGGCATCGAACAATTGGGGCAAGACGGGTATTCGCGCCAGCCATCTTAATTTCCTGACGACAAATTTAAACATCATCGATCCCCTTCCGCCAACGTCTTGATGTGTTCCATCACGCGCAAATGCACGTGACTGGTGACGTCACGCGTCCACCAATCAAAGTACCAAAGCGGCCGCATGTGCAGCGGTACCCAACTGCGACCGATCAATGTGGTCGTGCCATCATTGTTATCGATAAGCTGGAACTGTCCGCGATGCAGTGTGAGATGGCCCAAAAGCTCGGGATCGTGCGGCTGTTCCACGATCTCGGAAGGTCAGGAGACCCATCGGAGTTATCTCGGAAACTCTCTCGCTCAAAAACCAGGCCATTAGTGAAAATACATTCTCGCGCCGCGCCGACGAACGCGCCCTGGCAGGTCGTCGCGAAGCGGACTCGGCAGTCCTACCTTATTAAGCCAGTAATTAGGGGCGGCGTCGATCGTAGGAAACGAAACAACGTAGTTCCACACTGCGGCGGCCGGAGCATTGATGAGAAGGCGATCCTCGACAACGCCTTGCTGATCCTGTCCGCAATTTCCCTCCGCCAGAGTCGCAATCAACAGCACGGGGATCACGCTCAAATTCATCGCCGCCGTTTTTGACTTAAACAACAAACGGCCAACCAAGACTCCGGCAAAACCACAGACAAAGAGAATCGGAAATCCAATCAACAAACACACTGCTCCCTCTTTGAAGAACAGGTACGCACCGATCGGAGCCACCAGCGAAGTAATAACCCACCACAGGAAATACTCCCATAGACTGAAGGAAAGGCTTCGCCAGAAATATGCGGCCGCAATCCCCATCGCCATTGGTACAGAATGAGACTTGGCCAGACTGCCATGACCGCGAAACCATAAAACCACTGTTGCGCTCTCGAAGGCAGGCCGACTTTATCCGGGAATTGGAACAAAAGAACGAAGGCAAAACAGAACGCGACGCCAACGACATTTGCTGCAACAAGACCCAGGATTATGCGGAGCAATCTCCTGCCCGTCATTGTTACTCTTTAACGAATCTTAGATGGAATGAGTTGCGGCAAATCTTTGATTGCGACGCGCTCCTGTTTCATCGAATCGCGATCGCGCAATGTCACCGTATCGCGCAGTTCCTCGCCCTTTTCGCCCAGCGTCTCGAAGTCGATCGTCACCCCAAATGGCGTCCCGATTTCATCCTGCCGCCGGTAGCGCCGGCCGATCGCGCCGCCTTCGTCGTAGAACACGTTCATGTGCGGCCGCAGCAACGCCTGCACTTCGCGCGCTTTCGCCACCAGTGCTTCCTTGTTCCGGAGAAGCGGAAAAATCGCGCATTTTATCGGCGCCATCCGCGGATGGAATCGCATCACAATGCGCGTTTCCATTTTCCTTTTTCATCCGGGGCGCTGTCTTCGTCGTAGGCATCGCAAATCAGCGCCAGCACCGTCCGATCGACTCCCGCGCTCGGCTCGACCACGTGCGGCACGAAGCGCTCCTTGGTTTCCTCATCGAAATAATCGAGAGGCTTTGCCGCTGGCCTTGATGATGCTGCTGCAAATCGTAATCGGTGCGATACGCGACGCCCTCCAGCTCCTGTCGCCCAAATGGAAACTCGTATTCGATGTCGAACGTGCCTTTGGAATAAAATGCGCGCTCTTTTTCCGGCACATCGAGAACGTGCAGTCGTTTCGCGGGAGATCCCGATCTCCTCGTAAAACCTGATTCGCTCTTTCAACCAGTAGGCCAGCAAATCCATCCCCTGCTCCGGCCGGCAAAAATATTCCAGCTCCATTTGCTCAAACTCGCGCGAGCGAAAGGTGAAGTTGCGCGGGTTAATCTCGTTCCGAAATGCTTTCCCGATCTGCGCGATCCCGAACGGCAGTTTCTTACGCGAAACATCGAGCACATTCTTGAATTGCACGAAAATCGATTGCGCCGTTTCCGGTCGCAGATACGCGATCGAGGCCGGATCGGCCGATGCTCCCATCTGCGTTTGGAACATCAAATTAAACGGCCGCGCCTCAGTTAAGTCTTTGCCGCCGCAGTTTGGGCATTGCTTGGCGCCATTTTTTCCGCGAGCTGATCGGCGCGCAATCGCGCTTTGCAAGTCCGGCAATCGACCATCGGGTCGGTAAAGGTATCGTACGTGACCGCTCGCCTTCAGCACTGCGCGGATGGGTCAGGATCGCGCCGTCCAATCCGACGACGTCGTCGCGCTCGCGCACCATCACGCTGCCACCAATATTGCTTGAGATTATTTTTGAGCTCGATCCCAAGCGGGCCGTAATCCCACACCCCGTTGAGTCCGCCATAAATCTCGCTCGATTGGAAAATGAACCCGCGCCGCTTGCACAAGCTGACAATCTTCTCCATCCGCTGCGCGTTCTCTTTCCCGGTCATGTTCGTGACATATTTAACCGCGAGATCACGCGGATGAAACGCGGATTTCTCTATCAACGATTCTGCGAGCTGGTGTCGCTGATCCCGCGATCGCTTCAGGACAAGCAAACGACACCAATGCGCGGACTCTCAGCTGGAGACCTGCCACTGCAACGGTTCTATCGCGTCATCATTCCGCGATGATCTGGGACGCGCGCTGTCGCGTCCCAAACTCATGCGGACGACACCAGCGGTCGTCCCTCCCAGGACACAGCGTAATCCGCGGTTGAAAACTACTGCACGACCGTGACTTCAGTTTTGACCGAGTTCGCGATGAAACATTGGTCGTGCGCGCCAGTGATGCATCTTATCCAGCTCTTCCGCGCGTCGGCTTTTTCTCGCCCGACCAGGTGATCTTCGGATGCAGCTCTACCTCGCGTAATTGCCAATCTGCCTTCGGCATTCTTTTTCCATGTGGCCGACGGCTTCGTCGGTGTAGTCATCGAGAACGAACTTCTGCTTACATGCAATCGCGAGAAAGGTGAGCATGTGGCAACTGGAGAGTGAGGCGACGAAAGCTTCTTCGGGATCGACGTTGGCAGGATTGCCCAAGATAGGCAGGCGCGGCCGAAGCCGTCATGGTGTGGCCGCCGATCGAAGCTCAGGTGTGATCGCGCGGATATTTTTGATAAACAAATTCCGGCGCCGCCGCGCCCCAACGCAGGTTTACTTTGTGTTCGGACATTTCCTTGTATAAGCCGCACGTCCGAGGGCCGTAAGCAACCCAGATATTGAACTCTGGGGTAAAGTGGTATGCTACCGGAGGTTTGGAGCGAAGCCAGGTGCCAGCAACCGCGGCTTTACAAAGGCTTCGCGGAAGTTCGCCCTCCACGTTCCAGCATTCTTGTTTTCGTCAAATGCCGCGGTTGCGGTTCTACCCAGTTCGTCCACGCTCATCAACCGTAATGAACGATGTAACAAGCAGGTTTCTTTTCGCGTATGCCTTTTTCATTTCTGGCGGGCGTATGTAATTGTTAGATACCGGGTCAACTCAGCTCTGCTTTTGTACCTCTTCGGTGGCATTACAGTAATCATGGTGTGTAAGTATCTCGTGGCGGTGTATGCCAATGTTAGCTTTCACTGGATCGCTTTCAGTTAGAATAAGAATTTGAAGCTGGCGGCGACCACGTTTTCGAATCAACGCGAAAACAGTTTCGGGGTTTCTCGAGGTCAGAATAATCTTGTCCGCTCAGATCGGACACATTTGAAAATCAGCCCATCGCTCATCTATCGCCGCCGTCAACTCAGTTGTTTGCACGCAGCGGTATTTGGCCAACACCAGGGCGCCACGGCAGCCAGAAAAAGATCAGGAAAGGAATTTTGCCATGATAGGATCAAATCGGTCCACGGCATTTCATTTTTACAGCAATCTTGTCCTATTCTGAGTGAGCGATGAGTTAGATAGATGAGTCACGCCTGACCAGGCCACGGGCGGGTGTTTTGCCTACATGGCCAAGGGGTTTCGCATCCACTGAAGTCGCGTTGGCGGAAGTCTTGCCTGCAAAGGGCAGCAGGCAGGCAGAGAAGGAGGCGGTCGCTGGCCGAGCGATATCGGCGTGCCGTCAAGGAAATCGCCCCGCCGGCGTACAAACAAGCAACTACTCGACGGTGTTACCTGGCGGATTTTCCTCGCCTTCGTTTTATGATCCAGTTCCTTGCACTCCTCGAACGGTGCCAGCTCATCTCGCGAAAGTGGACTGCAGGCAGGCGATCACCAACCGAAAGGGAAGGCTTTGAGCTTAAAGTTGTCTTGATGTACGCCTTTGCGTAATTGCAGTTTTTCAGACTTCATGAGCCACAGTCCAGGCGCGTCCCCTCCACTACCTTCCACAGTGGCGTTCCACCACACGGAACATTCTGTGGAACATCAGCCTTGTGAAAACAGGAAGCCCAGGTTGGACGACGATTATCTCCGAAGCATCACCGAAGCTTTGAAGTGCGATGGAAGAAAGAAAGAAGCTAAGGGCCCCTGATCATGGACTTCCAGGTAACTATCGTTGTTTCTGCCTCAAATCGCTTCAGCTTGTTTCAATATTCTACAGTGGTGGAATGCAAAACGCTTGGCATTTTTGATGGTCTCTACGCGAAAAGAGATGGACCGATCTAGCAGCCAAAGGTCAGCGGGGTGTAGTCCAGGATGCGCGGCACCAGTTAACGCCAATGAAGCGTCTGAACGTCCGCGAGAATTCTCGCACGAAAACAATGAGGTCGGTAGGGTGAGGTAGCGCTCGGGGCCGCGTAATCCGCGTAAGAAGAGCAAATCAGGTTGTTTATTCGCGTCGCGACTTTCACGCCGCCGAGAAATGTCGCGATCTCTCGGCATTCCACAGGTCATGGCGCTGGGTATCTCTTGCAAAAGTGTTCCGCTTCGAGTTCGCAGCGTTCGGTTGAAATGTTACCTCGGCGTCCTCACCCTTTACACCGGTTCGCTTTGATCCGCCGCTAATCTGTGCGTACCTCCTGACCAGAACTTTCAGGCGATTAGTCGTGCGCTCACCTCGCCGTCGATCGGCAACTCTGTTAAGGGTGAGCGGATGGCTTGGTCCGAAACGCCCTTCCAGAAGACCGCTCAAGCGGAGCCGGCGTCAACGTTCAGATTGGGCTGCTCAACACGACAAGAGGCTCACCGGCTGGCTTACTGGGGCTGTGGGTTATCTTACCGGTTGTGAAACATCGACATTTATTATGGCTGCTGATTTGGGCTGCCGAATAAGCTGATATTTACGCTTCCGCCAGAGGCCGGTAATTTAGAAACTACGTTTCATTAGGCCCACTGTGTTCATGAATAGCGTGAAAGAGATCGATGTAGATTCAGAAGGAAAACGACGGGCGTCAGTGTATTATATAACTAAATCTGCACATGGTTTACGAGAAACGCACCCAGCTACGGCCGCTATCGGCTCCGCGCTCATCCATCGCGGCGGCCTGCACCATTTTTTCTGCCCGGTGGCACCGAAATTCGCCACTCAGCGTTGACTACCTTAGCGCGGCGATTCTGGCGCTCGGCTGCAACCGCATATGACCATGGCGCGCGCTTCATCATTATCCGGCAACGCTATAACTTCCACCTCGACCCGCCGTGGCTTTGATACCCCACGGTGTTCGGTTTGCCGGTCGATAATCTCACACAACTGGTTGATAGTTTCGCGCTGCGCCGGCGATCATCAGGTGGGGCTACAACCGAGGACACACCTGCTGGCAGCGGTTGACGATAAGCAACGTATTTGCCAAAAAATCTCCACCTTCCACGACGGCGGCCTGCGGATCTCGACAGCGCATGAAATAGACGGCTGGCATCGACCGGACCGGCACGTTATCTGCGCGTCATCGCTTCCTGTCGCTCGACATTGATGATGACGCGGCGCTCAATTCTCCATTTCTGGCACCCATGCGATCGACGATCGGAATGAGAAGAGGTGATCCAGCGTGCCTTTATGGCGCCCAGTAATTTGACGGAAAATCGCCACGCGCTCATATTCGCGCAGGATCCAGATCATCTGGGACCTGATCGCGAATGAAGATCAGTGTCCACCCAAACAGCTGGCTTCGCGAAGTCCTTCTGAGATGTTAAAAGCTTTTATCGCTACTGTGGTTTTACTTTCAGGTTGAAATCCTTGCACCTCTGCGATCTCTACTGCTTTACCTGACTCAACAGGTGCTTGTCACTAAATGCGTTCAGTTCTCTAACGCTTCGACACGAAGACCTGCGCCCTGCGAATCGGGGTGGGTCGATGATTCCTTTTCATAACCATGGTTTCCGCTCTTGCGGCCTTCCACCGGCAACCGCTGCGCGCGCCAAACCGCCTTTTCCGATAACGAAAGCAAGAATGCCGCAGTCATAAGCGTCGCCGGAATAATGTAGCTCAGCGATAAACGAAAGAGCGGGTCGGCGCGGTTGAATAGGCATGAGCGAGCCGATCAGAAACGAAATGATGCCGCCCCATTGTCGAGCACACCTGTGCGTGGAGCGCGTAGATCATCAAAGATGAAGAGCATCATTGCCAGCGCGATCAACGCAACCCGGTAACGTTGACCGGCAGGATCGCGGCCAGATAGAGCGCGAGGATCAAGGCAATCGCGCCAACCACGCCGGGCAGGATCGCGCCGGGCGTGGTCATTTCACCGACTAATTCCGTAGATGGCAATGAGCATAAGAATAAACATGACCTCAGGCCGCCAGAGCGCTGCTGAGAAGACGCGCTCGGATGGGGACATCTTGATCTCCGCGATCTCTGCCGCGGCGGTATTCGAGCGCCTTGCCATCGACGTCGACGCGTCCGTTCAATCGCTTCAGCAAGTCAGGCGTATCCGCGGCGATTAGATCGATCACTCTTAATTCGAGCGCTTTCTCCGCGGTGATCGATGCGCATTTCACGCACGGCGGATTTTGCCCAATCGACATTGTGCGATGGCGCTGGCGCCGATGCTCTCGATATAGCTCACCGAAAAATTCTCGAGCTTCTGCTTCATCGTGTCGTCGGGCTTTTGTTCCCGGCCGGTCGGATACCACCTAGCATCACCGGATGCGCCGCACCAATCGTCGTGGCTGGCGCCATCGCCGCCACGTTTGCGGCAACGGTAATGAAGCAACCGGCGCTGGTCGCGGTTGCACCGCGTCAGCGAACGTAAACCACCACTGGCACCGCGGAACTCCAAGAAATCCCGCACGATTGTCTGCGTGTTGATCGAGCAAGCCGCCCGGCGTGGTGAGTTGAAGCCAACTAAAACGTGTGTGCATTACCACGATCTGCGCTGCTGTTTATCGACGTGCCTAATGAAGGAACGCATGCTCACTGTTGCCGGACGCGGATGGCACTCGATTGGTGCAATGAAGCAACCTTCTCCGCCGCAAGCACCACTCCAACGCGAACAGAGCAGAACGCAATCAGGCATATTAGCTGCACTCTTCATGTATTTCAATCTGCGCCGTAAACTACCACTTCCCCTTTGCCAATCTCTACGTTTGAACCAGTTGTG
>ERZ1370068.9940-contig-8681_pt1 | contig 93137 bp, 94 predicted proteins | sample MGYA00561227_ERZ1370068 | MGnify/ENA primary metagenome ERZ1370068 (study PRJEB38410, sample SAMEA6850437) | metagenome | study: Metagenomic assessment of the ecological functions of the soil: analysis of the soil microbiota associated with the... | reverse complement strand
ATGTGCTTCGTTCAGTTGCATATTGCTAGGAGGCCGGCGATGCCTGCCCACGCCTGCTGGTTCAGGGCGGCTGAACGGCTGGCGGGCGTTGGTGTAGATGAACAGCGGCAGGGCGTCCATCGGCTTCTTGGAAGTCGCCGACGTTGACGAGCCGGCTGCCGAGCGCCGTGAACAGCAGCGGCGCCGTCTCGCCGAACGCCCGGGCGACGGCCAGCATCGACGCCGGTGAGGATGCCGGTCAGCCCGCGTCCGCATGACGACCGACAGGACCGTCCGCCACATCGGGATCCCGAGCGCCAGCGACGCCTCGCGGAGCGAGCTCGGGACGAGTTCAGGATCTCCTCGGTCGTCCGCATGATCACCGGGATCATGATGACCGCGAGCGCGACGCTGCCGGCGAACGCGTTGAACTGCTTGAACGGCAGCACGAGGAACGTGAACACGAAGATCCCGATCGAGGATCGACGGGCACGCCGACGAGGACGTCCGCGGCGAAGCGGACGATCCGGCGCGAGCGGCTCGCTGCCGCCGAACTCGTCGACGTAGACGGCGGCGAGCATGCCCGAACGGAACCGCCATCGATCGTCGCCAGCGCGACCATCTGGAGCGAGCCGAGGATCGCGCGCGCGGCGCCGCCGCCGATGCCGAGCGCCTTCGGCGCCTTGGTCAGCAGGTCGCAGGTTGAGGCCGGCGATCCCGTTGAGTCACGACGAGCAGATGACTGCGCCGAGCGGGACCGACGCAGGCGACGCGCCGGCGAACGCGGCGACCGCGATCGCAGACGATCGACGCGGGCCGGCCGGTCCGCGTTCGCCGGACCAGGCGGTCAGCGACTGGACGCGTCATCGACGGGCGTCGCGGCCGCCAGTGCGTCGTGCCGCCCTCGGCTGCCGACGCGCCCGACGAAGCAGCCGGGCGATGACGTTCATGGCGATCGTCATCACGAGCAGCGATGAGCCGAGCGCGATCAGCGCTCGAGCGTCTGGAGGCCGATCGACGCCTCGTTGAAGGTCGTGGCGATCTTGCGAGGCGATCGTCTGGCCCTGGTCGAACAGGCCGCGTCGGATGTTCCTGGGCGTTGCCGATGACCATCGTCACGGCCATCGTCTCGCCGAGCGCCCGGCCCGGGCCCGAGGATGACCGCGCCGATGATCCCCGAGCGGGCGAACGGCAGGACCGCTCCGTCGGATCGTCTCCCAGCGCGTCGCGCCGAGGGCGCGCCATCGCCTCGCGCTGGCTGGTCGGGACGGCCGTGATGACCTCGCGCGAGATCGCCACGATCGTCGGCAGGATCATGATCGTCAGGATGATCCCGGCGCTGAACAGGCCGATGCCGTACGACGGCCCGGCGAAGATCGGGATCCAGCCGAGCGACTCGACGATCGAACGGCTCGACGGTCGAGGCCGAGGAACGGGCTGAGGATGAAGACGCCCCACAGGCCGATGACGACGCTCGGGATCGCCGCGAGCAGCTCGATCAGGAACGTCAGCGGGATCGCGACCCGGCGTCGGCGCGAGCTCCGCGAGGAAGATCGCCGTGAGAGCCCGATCGGCGCGGCGATGATGACGATCGCGATCAGCGACGGGCAGAGATCGTGCCGACGATGAACGGCAGCGCCCCGTAGATCCCTGCGACCGGGTCCCACGTCGTCCCGAAGATGAACCCGGGCCGAACTCGCTGAACGCCTCGCGCGAGTTCCAGACCAGCAGCAGGCCGATCGCGACGATAGAGGCCGACGACAAGCGACACCGCAGCGAAGCGGTCGTCATCGGAAGACCCGGTCGCTGAACGATCGGCGGCTCGCCTGTCGGCGCGAGCGGCGCTGCCCGGGGTGCGGGACGGCTCTGGGCGGTCATCGGCTACCTCGCTGCTCGGAAGCGGCGCATGCGCATCATCACTCCACCGGCTGCCAGAGCGCGGAGAATGCGAGGGCGCCGGTCGCGGTCCGGGAGCTCCGCGAGCCGGCGCTCGCTGGAGGAGGAGAGCTGGATCAGGGCCAGATCGGCGACCCGCCGCGTGGTGAACGGTGGAGCTCGGTCGAGTGGCCTTCGCTTGGACCTCTGCCGGCAGCGGCGCGTAGCCCAGGTCAGGTCTCGGTCGCCTGGCCGTCGGTCAGTGCCCAGCACGTGAAGGCTGACGAGGTCTTGCCCTTGTCGGCGTCGGTCCTGGTCCAGGTAGGCGAGGAGGTAGGTGTACGACGGCGATCGGGTAGGCCGTCGCGCCCTTGCCGTTGATGATCGGCTGCGGCCCGGAAGTCGGCCGGGAGATCGGCCACGGCGGCCTCGGCGGCGGCGGTGACGCCGTCGGTCGATCCGGCGACGCACTGGCCGTCGGCGTTCTTCAACGCTTGGCTGAGGTCAGCTGGGGCCTGGCTCGCGTACAGTTGAGCTCGACGTAGCAACCGGCCGCGCCATCGGTCTGCTTGACGCCGCCGGCGACGCCGTCGTTGCCCAGGCGCCAGTGCCCGGTCGGCCAGTTGACTTCCTTGCCCTTGCCGACCTTCGTCGGTGCCAGTCGGGGCTGACGGTGTCGAGGTAGGTCGTGAACGCGTTCGTCGTGCCCGACGACCGTCAGAGCGGTGGACGACGAGGATGTCCTTGTCGGGCAGCGTCGGCGCCGGGGTTGTTCGCGGCGATCGCCGGATCGTTCCACTTCTTGATCGTCGCCCAGGAAGATCCCGGCGACGTTGTCGGCGTCGAGGTTCAGGTCGGTCGACGCCCGGCGGGTTAGAAGATCCACGACGACCGCGCCGAGCGCCGTCGGGATGTGGACCATCTTCGTGCCGGACGGGCAGCTTCGCGATCTCGTCGTCCTTCATCGCCGCGTCGGACGCGCCGGAAGTCGACGCGTCTGCTCCGTGATCGCCTTGATGCCGCCGCGCCGGAGCCGTTCGCACTGGTAGTCGATCTGGATGTTCGAGTGCGCCCCGTTGAAGGTCTCGAAACCACGTCTGGTAAGAGCGGGGCCGGGAACGTCGCGCCGGCGCCCTCGAGCGTCAGTGGTCGCGGGTCGCGGGATCGGGGCGAGGTCACCGCCGCCTGCGACGGGCGCGGACCGGAAGCAGCCGCGCGCTGGGACGCGGGCTGGCTGACCCGGCGCCTGGCTGGCGGCGCGGGGGCTCAGGGTCGCTCCGGTCGAGCTGCACGCGCCGCACACGAACAACGACGCGGCGACGAGGCGCGCCAAGGCGCTTCGAACTACGGATGGTCGCTCGGAACCTTCCCTCATGGCCGCCTCCTGGGGAGCGCGGCTGGATCACCATTTCGATCGCGCTCGAACGGCGGGGAGAGGGGTTGGACGGCTGGTTCCCGGGCCGTTGGCGAAATTGTTAACGGCACTCACGAGGAATCCCGCGGCGGCGCGCTGCAACCTTATCATTCGACTGGTCCGGGCACCCCAGTACGCGGAGAACCCATGGCCCAGCCCCGATGCTGAAAGCGCCGATGACGCCGGCCGCCGCGCTCGCGCGCCAACTCGAGTGGCTCCGAGTACGCGCTGACGGCCGCGCGCGAGGAAGGAAGGACCGGGCGGCGCGGTCGCCCCCGACAGAGGCAACGCCGTGAAGGGTCGCGACAGGCGCGCGGTGCGCCTCGCCGAGGTCAGGGCCGAGGTCGACGAGCTCAGCGCGCGCTCGTGCAGGGCATCAAGGACCTCCAGACAGCCGCGACTCCAGCCACGAAGGTCGCCGCGAAGCCCGGGCCGAAGCTCCGGATCGAGAAGGCCACGCGGCCGACGACCCGAGCTCCGCTGACGCGAAGGCCGGCACGGCAACGAGCGCGCTCGACCCCACGCCGGTCCTCGACGGGGTCATGACCACGCGCCGCCACGCCGCGCCAGGACGAAGCCGGCCAGGACGAAGCGGCGGGACGAAGCCGACGGGACAGAAGCCCGCCGGGACGAAGCCCGCCGCCGCCGCCAGCCGAGACCACCGCCGCCACGAGGCGGCACTGGGCCCCGTCGGACCTCCGCGCGGGGCCGAAGCCCTCGCCCGTCGGCGGAAGCGAACAAGCGCCGCGACGCGGAGCCCGCCGCGCCAGAGTCACTTTCGCGCGCCGAAGAGCGCCGGCCTCGGGAACGCCGGCCACCCCGACGGCGGTCGACCACGCCGGCGCTCCGGCCCGTCCAGCTGACAGGCCAGCCGGAGCCGTGCCGGCTCGGTCGGCCCGACCGGCGGGTCGGCGCGGTCGTCGATCGTCGGGTTCGACGTCCGATCCACTGCATCTCGTCGCCGCCATCGACGACCACCGGCTTCGAGGTTCCTCGTCGACGAGCCGACGTTCCTGGGGCTGGGCGCCGCGGCCGACGAGCGCGGCGCGCTCAGGGTCCGGCGGGCCGCGAGGAGCTCGATCGACACGCTTGCGCTGGCGTACGGCCTGGACCGCGCGGAGCCACGGCGCTCGCTGTACCCATCACCGTCGTCGCGACGGAGCCGCTCCGCCGCCTGCGCCGACGCGGCGCGCGGATCGTCGGCGGGGTCGACGCCGCAACCGGCGTCCCGGTCCACGTCCTCCGCCACGAGTGAGTGAGGCGCTCCTCACGCTGCTCGGCGTGACCGGCGGCGTGCCGGTCGAGCGCGCCCTGCTCGTCGTCGACATCGGTGGCGGACAGCACGCGAGTTCGCGTTCGTCGGCCCGGGGCAGCCGGCCGAGATGTCCGGGCGTGAACGTCGGGCGCGGCGAGCCCTCACCCGCCGCTGTCGGCCGCCGGCGACCCGCCAGTCCGCGACGCCGCCACTGGCGGCGCTCACGGGCGGCATGCGGCAGGCGCTGGCGGCGGCGCCGGCCGTGGGCCCCGGTCGACATCGTCCTCCGTCGGCGGCACCGCGACCAGACCTGGCCCGGTCAGCCACGGCGAACGCGCCCCGATCGACGTCTCCGGTGGGCGGACACTCGACGCCCTCGACCGCCTGCCTGGTCGCGACGCCGGCCGACGAGATCGCCGCGGCTCCACGGCGTCAGGCCAGCTCGGCGCGGCGCTCGCTTGCCGGCCGGTTCGCGCGATCGTCCGGGCGGTCGCCGAGCGCTTCGGGGCGATCGAGGCTGATCGTCGTCGACACCGGCATCCGCGAGGGCACGCTGATCGCCGCCGATCGCGCCGGGCCGGCATGGCGCGACCGGCTCGCGCCGCTCGCCCACGGCTGGGCGGGCTGACCGCCGCGAGTCGCGTCCAACGGGCTCAGACGTGCACCGATCAGACGCGCCGAGACGGCGGCTCGCTACCGTCACGGTAGAGCTTCATCGCGCGCCGGCCGGTCTGCCCCCTACCTTGACGAGGGATGAGCCCATGCCCTTCCTGGCCCAGGCGAGCGATCTGTCCGGTCAATGCCCGGGCCGGCGACCCTGTTCGCCGTGCGCCTCGACGCGGCGCCGCCCACCGGCTACGGCTGGGAGATCGCGCTCAGCTGCCGCCCGGCGTGGAACTGCTCGGCGGCGACGGCGAGGCGCCGACCGACGGTGGCCCGCAGGTCTTCCGGCTCGTCGCGAGCCACCCGGGCCGGTACGAGCTGGCGTGTCCTCCTGAAACGGCGCTGGGAGCAGGACCCGATCGAGATCCGCGTCGTCGAGGTGGTCTGCGCGCCGCGGGCTAGAGTCCGGCGACCGTCCGCCCGAGCGCCCGCCGGAACGACACGCCGGCAGACGCCCGCCACGGGCCGCCGACCGATTCGCCGCAGCCGGCGCGACCTCCCGCTCGCGGCTCGACGAGGTAGCGCCCGATCGCGGCGCTCTCGAGCGAGCTGCAGTCGAGCCGGCGTTCTCGACGAGGAACGGGCGGGCCATGCTCGCGGTCACGTTGGCGTCGTTCAGCGGCCCGAGGTGGTCCTGCAGGGCGGTGACGCGGGCGATCAGCGTCGCCGGCGTCCGGCGCCGAGCGCCTCGCGGCTGAACTCGAGCGTGTAGCGGAGCCACTTGCCGGCGATCCGCAGCTCGTGGAGCGTCTCGACGTCGGCCCAGCGCAGGACCGGTCTCGTAGGCCCGGACGCCCTCGTACGCGGTCAGGATCCGCGACGCGGCGGTGTCGCGGACGCGGTGCGGCTGGGTCGGCAGCGACCGGCGCGACCGCGAGGCCCTCGTGGCGGACGAACTCGCCGTAGTCGTCGACCCAGCGCCGGTAGCCGTCCGGAGTCGAGCTCGCGGATCAGCAGCCGGCGGGCGTCGTCGCGGTGGGTCCGCCAGCCGGCGAGCAGCGGCTCGAGCGCCCGCTGCTCGGTCGTCGGCAGGTCGGCCCGGTAGGCGTCCGCCGCCTCGAGCAGCACGTCGAGGTCGCGGACCGCGCCCGAGCCGCGCGGCGATCTCGCGGAGGCCGCGCCGGTAGCGCCTTCGTCCGGCCGCCGCGGAACGCGTCGCCGAACACGCGCCACGCCGCCCGCTGGCGGCGCGGTCGCGACCCGCATCGGCGTGGAGGTCCTCGGCGTCGTGCCGTCGCGCGTGCCCTGGCTCCTTGGCGAGCATCCGGCGCGAGGTGGAAGCCGGAGGACCTTCCGGCCGGCCTCGGCGACGTGGTCGTCGAGCGATGACGCCGGGCGTCCGCGGCGACGGCGAGGCGGTGCGCCGACGTCGGCGTCGGCGCGTCGGCGGGCTCGCTTCGGCCGCGCCGCGGCGTCGGTCGCACGTGCCGTCTGGCGCGGCCGCCGGCGCGTCGCGACGCCGCTGCTTCGCGATCGGACTGCGGGGCGGACTGCCGACGATCGGCGCTCGGCCGCGCGCCTCGATCTCGGCGGTCGTCACCGCTTCGATGACCGCGTGCCGCTCGTCGGGGCGGCGCTGCGATCGGACTCGGTCGCTCGTCGTCGCCCGGCTCGCCGCCGTCCGGTCTCCGGCGAGCAGCGCCGATGCCCGCTTGCCCTTCTTGGCCGGTCTGTCGCGCGGATCGCGCCGAGGGCCGACTCGAGCTTGCGACCCCGTCGACGGCGTGAGGGCCGGATCGGCGCGCGACGACGGCCTCGATCCGGGCGAGCGCCGGCCTCGTCGCCGTTGACGAGCTCGACCTCGAGCTCCACGAACCGCTCGACGACCCGGCTCCGGGCGACCGCGTCGACCTCGTCGAGGCTGAGCTCGACCGATCGTGTCGTCGGACTCGGAGCTCCGCTTCCGCCGCGGAGCTGGCGGATCGTGACGAGCTCGACGAGCGGCGCGTCGCCGCACTGCTCGAGGATCAGCGAGCGGGCGTCGGATGCGGGCCAGTCGCGCGGTGCCGGCGGTCCGGTCGGCCGGCCCTCGAGCTCCTCGCGGCGATGGTCGCGCCGCTGTGCCGTCGCCGTTGCGCGGCCGATCGACTTGACCGAGACCGTCGTCCCCTTCGCCGGTCTGCCGCAGCCGGGCGGCGAACCCGGCCCGGGCGACAGCGCCGTCGGCCGTGTCGAGGTAGCGATCCTCGAGCTGGGTCGAGCGGACGGGCTGATCGGGTGGAAGCCCGGCGAGCTCCTCGGCGAGCAGGTAGCGATCGCCGGCGGCCTCGTCCACGGAGCCGGTACTTCAGCTCGACCTCGACGGGTCGCGGGGCGGTCGGGCGTGGAGCTCACGCGGCCGATCGTGCGCGCTCATGCCCGCGGGTCGAGCGAGCCGGCACCCGGCGCCGGCCGGCGAGGACCGCGATGACGTCGATGGCGGCGAGCGCCCGCTCCTTGAGCTCCTCGTGCGCGTCGATCGTGCCGGCGCACGCCGAGGATCTCCTCGGTCCGCCGCCAGACCGCGTCCGAGCCGAGCTGCCACGAGCCGGCGGTCGTCGGCGAGCAGGACCTCGATGATCTCCGCGAGCCGGGCCTGCGGCCTCGGCGTCCTCGACCGGGACGATCGCCTCGACCCGCCGGTCGAGGTTGCGGTCCATGAGGTCGGCCGAGCCGATGTACCAGTCGGCTCGGCCGCCGTTGGCGAAGCGCCAGATCCGGCGAGTGCTCGAGGAACTCGCCGACGATCGAGCGGACCGAGATGTGCTCGGAGATGCCCTCGACGCCCGGCAGCAGCGAGCAGCCGGCGCGGCTGATGATGGTCGACTCGGACGCCGGCCTGCGACGCGCGGTAGAGCGCCTCGATCGAGGCTCGGTCGACGATCGCGTTGAGCTTGAGGACGATCCGGGCCTCGTGGCCGGCCGCGGCGTGCTCGATCTCGCGCTCGACGAGCTCGAGGAACCGCGAGCGGAGGCTGTGCGGCGCGACGAGCAGCCGGCGGAACGTCGCGCTGGCGGGACAGGCCGGTCAGGACGTTGAACAGGTCCGTCACGTCGGCGCCGAGCTCCGGCCGGCACGATGAGCAGGCCGAGGTCCGATGTACGAGCCGCGGCGGTCCGCGGGTTGTAGTTGCCGGTCCCGATGTGGACGTAGCGGCGCAGGCCCGGAGCCCTCGCGGCGGACGACGAGGCCGACCTTCGAGTGGGTCTTCGAGCCCGACGAGGCCGTAGACGACGTGGGCGCCCGCCTGCTCCGAGCTTGCGCGCCCAGACGATGTTCGCCTCCTCGTCGAAGCGGGCCTTGATCTCGACGAGGACGACGACCTGCTTGCCGCGCTCGGCGGCGCGGATCAGGTCGCTGGACGATCGGCGAGTCGCCCGACGTCCGGTAGAGCGGTCATCTTGATCGTCAGGACCTCGGGATCGTCGACCGCCTGGCGCGATGAACCGCTCGACCGAGGCGCGCGAAGCTCTCGTACGGGTGGTGGACGAGGAGGTCGCCGGCGCGGATCGCGGCGAAGACGTCGGCCGGCTCGTCCTCGTCGGGCGGGACGAGGCGCGGCGGCGTGACCGGCGTCCACGGCGGCGCTCTTCAGGTCCGGCCGGTCGAGGTCGACGAGTCGCCGCAGGCCGGTCAGGTCGAGCATCCCGCTGACCTCGTAGCACGTCGTCCTCGCCGAGGCCGAGCCCGCGGAGCAGGATCGCCCGCGTCGCCGCCGGCATCGACCGCTCGACCTCGAGCCGGACGGCCTCGCCGAAGCGCGCGCCGCCGGAGCTCCTCCTCGATCGCCAGCAGCAGGTCGTCGGCCTCGTCCTCCTCGATCGCGAGGTCGGCGTTGCGGGTGACCCGGAAGAGGTGGTGCTCGACGATCTCCATGCCCGCTGAACAGCAGGTCGAGGTTCGCCTCGATGATCTGGTCGAGCAGGACGAAGCGGTTCGGCTCGACCTCGTACGAGCCGCGGCAGGATCTGGGGGACCTTGACCCGGGCGAAGCGGCGCTCGTCCGGTCTCCGGGTCGCGCAGCCCGACCGCGATCGACAGGCTGAGCGTCGAGATGTACGGGAACGGGTGGCCCGGGTCGACGGCGAGCGGCGTCGAGGACCGGGTAGATCTCGTCGATGAAGCGCTGGCGGAGCGCCGGCGTGGTGCTCGGGGATCGCGCGCGTACTCGACGATCTCGATGCCCTCGGCGGCGAGCGACTTGCGGATCTCGGCCCAGGTCGGCGCTGAGGTCGGCGACGAGGTCGAGGACCGCGCTTGCGGGCGGCCGCCGAGCTGCTCGCCGGCGGTCCGGCCGTCGGGCGACGTCTGCGTCGACCCGGCGTGGACGCTGCTGGCGCAGGCCGGCGATCCGGATCTGGAAGAACTCGTCGAGCATGCTCGCGAAGATCGTCAGGAAGTTGACCCGCTCGAGCAGCGGGTTGCGGGCGATCGCGCGGCCTCGAACAGGACCCGGCGCCGCGTAGTCGAGCCAGGACAGCTCGCGGTTGATGTACGGGCCGCTGCGGTGCGGCGCGCCTCCGGCCGGTCGTGGCGCGGTCGATGGCCGCGGGCGGTGCCGCCGACGGACGGGCGACGGCGGTCATCGGGTCGGATTCGGGCTCCTGCGAGGATCGTCCCGATGACGCCGGGCGCCGGGCGATCGGATCGGGCCGCGCGAGAATAGCACGCGTCCGTGCCGCGCAGACTCGACGGTCCTGATCCGCGTCGCTGCGTCGCTCGCGTCGCTCAGTCCTCGGCGACGTAGCGCCGCTCGCCCGTCCGCGGGTCGACGAGACCGCGCATCCGTCGTGGCCGTCGTCGGGTCGACGAAGCGCCTCGTCGCGTCGGCCGGAACCGCGGCTCGAGCTGGCCCGGCCGGCTCGCCGCCGCCCGGCCCGATCGGCTCGAACGCTCGATCGGCCTCGTCCGAGCGGTAGCGCTGGCGCGCTCGGACGACAGCGACGATCGAGGACCGCGCCGAGCGATCGTCGAGCCACAGCCCGCCGGTCCCGACTGCCGCCGGCCGCGACCGCGCTCAGACCCGCCGACGAGCCATCAGCGTCGCCGACGACGCCGAGGACGACCCGGATCGTCGGCGTGAGCATCGTGCGTGCGCTCGCCGCCGGCCTACTCGGTCGGCTGGCTGGGGCGCGGTCGGCGTCGGGCTCGACGACGACCGCCGTCCCGTAGGCGACGATCTCGGACATCGTGCCGGCCAGCTCAGAGCTGTCGAAGCGCATCGAGATGACGGCGTTCCCGCCCATCAGCGTCGCGTTCTTGACCAGCCGGTCGAGCGCCTGGCGGCGGGTGTCCTCGAGCAGCGACGTGTACTCGTGGATCTCGCCGCCGCCGATCGAGCCGGAGGCCGGCGATGAGGTTGCCGGAGAAGCCGCGGCTGCGGACGACGAGGCCGAACGACCTGGCCCTTCGTCTCGACGACCCGATGGCCGGCGATGAACGGCGTGGTGGCGACGATCATCGGGCCCCTCCGTGGCGGTCGTCGGCTGGTCGTGGTCGCGTCGGCTCGACCGCGGCCGGACCTGCCGCGCGTCGCGCACGATCGCGCACGGGCAGCGGGTCGCGCAGGAGCGCGAACGTGTAGTACCCGGTGCGGTGGCCGTCGCGCCCAGTCCGGCGCGACGGCGTAGTTGCCGACGAGGTGGATGTCGACCATCCGGGTCTGCTCGTCGGTCAGCGTCGGCGTCGATGTCGAGCCAGCCGGGCATCCCGGCCTCGCCGCGGCAGATAGGCGCACGGGACAGAGCCAGCGCAGCGGCGGTGAAGTCGTAGACGCGTCGCGTGGCCGTCCTGCCAGATCGATGTCGAGGGTCCTGGCGGTCCGATCGGCGTGGATCGCGGGTCGCGACGGTGGGCGAGGCGCGACGGGCGGCGTTGTCACGCGGTTGATGATCGCACCTTCACGAAGCCCGGACGATCGGCCCAGTCACGCCGGCGCGGGCTCGGGCTATCGTTCGCCGGTGAGCCCTGTCCATCGACCGACCTCCACAAGCGCTTCGGCGACGTCGTCGCGCTCGACGGGCTCGCGTTCGACGTCCCGGCGGCCAGGTCTTCGGCTTCCTCGGCGCGAACGGCGCCGGCAAGACGACGACGATGCGGATCGTCCTCGGCGTGCTCGAGGCCGACGCCGGGACGATCACCTGGCACGGCGCCGACAGCCGGATCCCGCCGCGGCGACGTGGGGCTACCTGCCCGAGGAGCGCGGCCTCTACCCGCGGATGCGCGTCCTCGACCAGCTCGTGCTACTTCGCCGACGCTGTACGGCATCGCCGCGCGATCGCGCCCGAGCGCGAGGCGATCGCACTGGCTCGACCGGTTCCGCGTCCCGGACCTCGCCGAGCGCCGCGCCGACGAGCTCTCGAAGGGCAACCAGCAGAAGATCCAGCTGATCGCGGCGGTCCTCCACGACCCCGAGGTCCTGCTGATGGACGAGCCGTTCACCGGCCTCGACCCGGTCAACGTCGCGATCCTCCGCGAGGCGTTCCTCGAGCTGCGCGACCAGGGCAGGACGCTGATCTTCTCGACCCACCAGATGGAGACGCGTCGAGGCGCTCTGCGAGTCGATCGCGATCGTCGACCGCGGGCGGGTCGTCGTCGGCGGCGTCGCTGCGCGACGATCCGCCGCGCGGCCGGGCGGCGGCTCGCTCGCATCTCGGTCGAGGGCGACCACCGGCTGCCGTGGCTCGCGGGCGTGCGGGGCGCGCGGATCCTGCGGCCGGCGTCGGCCGGACCGAGGTCGAGCTCGACGACGGCGTCGAGCCCGACGCGGTGCTCGCGGCGGCGATCGCGAACGGCGCGTCGGTGACGCACTTCGAGATCGACGAGGTGCTCGCTCGAGCAGATCTTCATCGACCACGTCGGCCGGCCGGCCGACGACGACGAGCATCTTCGCCCGGGCGACGTCCCGCCGCTGCGACGGCGACGAGGTCGCGGCGGCGGCGCCGGTTCGTCGTTCCGCGGTCGCAGGCGATGAGCCGGCGGCCGACGATGGACGCCGCGGCCAACCGCAACGAGCCGCTCATGCCGAACGTCGGCTTCGTCGCCCGGCGGAGTACGCGGCGCTCGTTCGGGGCCGGCTGTTCTTCGTCGTCGACGCTCGTCCTCGCCGGCCTCGCGATGTCTCGTCGCCGGTCCTGCCGGTCGCGGCGAAGCTGATCGACCGCGGCAGCGTCACGACGCGTCGCGGTCGTCTCCGACCGATCCGGAGCTGTCGCGCCAGACGCCGCGGCGTGCTCACGAGCATGCTCAACTCGTCGGGCAGCGACCGTTCGACCTCATCGCCGCGCGTCCGGCGAGCAGGCCGCGATCGCCCAGGTCGCCGATCGCGAGCTCGACGCGGCGGTCGTCGCCAACCGCCGTCCGGACGGCCAGCTGGAGTTCAGCTTCCACCTCGGCGAGACGATGGGCCAGCAGCAGATCGGGACGCTGTCGCTGGGCGTGTTCGGCGTCGCGGTCCTCGACTACGCGGCGCACAACCCCGTCTCGGGCTTCCAGCAGCCGACGATCGAGGTCTTCCGCGTCCGTCGGTGCGCGGGTGCGGCGACCACGGCCGTTCGACGCGTCGGCGTTCGCGAGCCGGCTGATCGTCGGGGCGGTGTTCGGGTTCCTGATCTTCATCACGATCGTGATCTACGGGATGTGGGTCGCCCAGGGCGTCGTCGCGGAGAAGGCGAGCCGGGTCATGGAGCTGCTGGTCAGCGCGGCGTCGACGCGGCAGCTCGTCATCGGCAAAGGCGCTCGGGGATCGGGCTGGCCGGCGCGACGCCAGACGACGATCGTCCTCGTCCCGGCGCTCATCGTGCTGGCCGGGAGGAGGCGATCGCCCGTCTCGTGCTCGGCCAGGGCGTCGGGTTCGCGGCGTCCGTGTCGTCGCTGTCGCCCGGGCTTGCTGCTCGCGTTCGCCCTGTTCTACGTGCTGGGATTCGCGCTGCTCGCTCGTCTACGCGGCGGCGGGATCGCTCGTGAGCCGGCCCGGAGGACCTCCAGATCATCGCCCTGCCGCTGTCGATCGTGCGATCGCCGGCTACGGGCATGGGGCTGCTCGCGCCTGACCGGCGGGATCACCGGGCTTCATCCGGCTCGCGTCGTACGTCCCGTTCTGGAGCCCGTTCGTGATGCTGACCCGGCTGTCGGTCGGGCGGGTCGGAGCCGTGGGAGCTGTCGCTGTCCGTGGCGCTGCTCGTGGCGACGATCGGCGTCGTCGGCGTCGTCGCGATCCGGATCTACGGGGCGGGCGTGCTGCTCTACGGCCAGCGGCCGGGGTTGCGAGCGTACTGTGGCGGCCGCGCGCGGACGCTAGCGCCGAGCTCGCACCTGACGTGTCGTCGCCTGGCCGGGCGATGGATCTGTCGAAGGCGTCCGCGGGCACCGCAAGCGAGCGCACCCGCAGGTCGCGTGACGTCGCCGGCGCCGGATCGGGCAACGCCGCCCAGTCGTCGTCCAGCGCGCGACAGCCATCGACATGGAAGTTCGGCTCTGACCTCAGTCTCGAAGAGCGAGCGGCAGCCGCCGGATCAGCGCCACGACCGGCGCGGACGCCGCGGTCGGGACCTCCGGCTTCAGCCCGCGTCGCCGACCGGCAGCATCACGGCGCCCGGGGCGAGCGTCGGGATGAACCGCCAGAGCCGGCTCTTGATCCCGGGCAGGTACGGGCGACGACCGCTGGCGGGCCATCACGCCCGCGATCCCCTGGGCCGCGGCCGCCTCGTGGAGCGCCCGGCCCTCGCCGGCGATCGCGGGCACGGTCACGACCTCGTCGCCCGGCCGCAGCACCTTCCGCAGCGTCTCCCGACGCCGGGCGAGCGGCGCCGAGATCATCGACCGCCCGTCGATGTGCAGCAGGTCGAACGCGAGGGTAGGCCACCGGCCGGCCGCGCGCCGCCGCCCAGCCGTCGGGCCAGCTCGTCGGCGTCGGCCAGGCCGTTCGCGCCGACGACCACGAGCTCCCCGTCGAGCACCGCCGACCGGGCGTCGACCCGGACCGCCAGCCCCGCGAGCTCCGGCAGCGGCTGGCAGCGTCCCGCCCGGCGCCGTCGACGAACGTCACGTCGCCGCCGCCGGCGACCTCGGCCGGCCCGATGAAGCGCGAGCGCCCGCAATCCGCCCCACGACGGCTCGAAGAGGTGAGCGTCGGAGTCGAACGGCTCGGCAATGGGCCGCGGCAGCATCGGTCGAAGCGTGGCCGGGAGGTTCGGGAGGACCGGGACGTCGGGCTCGAGCCGCAGCGACAGCTGGTCGCGCATCGTGGCCCGATGGTAGCCGGTAGACTCGGCCTCGTCGCCGCGCCTGCATCGCGCCGCGCAGCCCAGCCGCCGACCCGACGGAGGATTTCGTGACGCGAGCGCTCGCCCCCGACGACCTGTACCGGCTCCGCATCGCGACCGACCCGCGCCGTCTCGCCCGACGGCCGCCACGCCCTGGTCACGCTCCAGACGCGCGCGCCCCGAAGGGCGACGGCTACCGCCACGCGATCTGGCTCGTGCCGCTCGACGGCGACGGCGGCGGCGACGCCTCGCCAGCTGACGCTCGGCGCGAAGAACGACGGCCACGCCGCGCTGGTCGCCGGACGGTCGGACGGTCGCGTTCCTCTCGGACCGCCGGCACCTGGTCGAGGAGGAGCCGGACGCCGGCGACAAGAAGGATCGCGAGGACGGCAGCCAGGTCCACCTGCTGCCCCTCGACGGCGGCGAGGCCCGCCGGCTGACCGACCTGCCGCGCGGCGTCAACGGCTTCGCGTGGTCGCCCGACGGCTCGAAGCTCGTCGTCGTCTCGACGTCCCACCGGGCGGACCGCAAGGACGACCGGAAGGCTCGCGGCCTCGACCAGAAGCGCGAGCCGAGCGACCCGCCCGGAGTCCGGACTACCGCTACATCGACCGGCTGGGCTACATGTTCAACGGGCCCGGGCTTCATCTACGACCACGTCGCCCATCTCTGGATCGTCGACGTCGCCACGGGCGAGGCGACGCCGGCTGACCGACGGCCGCGACCGGCGACGACGATCCAGCCTGGTCGCCCGACGGCACGCGCATCGCCTTCACGACGCAGCCTCGATCGCGACCACGATCTCAAGTTCCGCGTCGGACGTCGTCGTCGTCGACGTCGCGACCGGCGTCCGCACCCGCATCACCGGCGGTCCGCGAGCCGATCGTTCTTCGTCCCGGCGTGGCTGCCCGACGGCTCGACGATCGCGACGCTCGGCGGACGGCATCCCCGCCAACGGCTACCGCAACGACATCTGGCTCTTCGCCGCCGACGGCACGCGACGCGACGCCCGGCGGCGGCACGGAACCTGTCCGACCGGCACGACATCATGCCGGGCTCCGCGATGAACAGCGACATCACGCCGGGCGAAGTGGACGCGGCTGATCCCGTCGGCCGACGGCCGCTGGCTGTCGTTCCTCGCGCCGCGCGACGGCGCCTACCAGCTGTGGCGGATCGCGGTCGAGGACGGCTCGCTCGAGCAGCTGACCGAGGGCCGCCACTTCCTCTCGGCGTTCGACCAGGTCGACGGCCGCGGCGGTCGTTCGCGCGCCGCCTTCATCCGCTCGTCGCCGACGGAGCTGGCCGACGTCTGGGTCCGCGACGGCGCCGGGGCGCATCTCCGCCGGGTGCACGTCGTTCAACGACGAGGCCCTCGCCGACATCGAGCTGGCCGAGCCGCAGGAGCGGCACGTCACGGTCGACGGCCGCGACGTCCAGGGCTGGTTCCTCCCGGGCAGCCGCCCGGACGGCGCGACGAAGGACGGCCCGCTGCCGCTCGTGACGCGAGATCCACGGCGGCCCGCACACGCTCTACGGCTGGAGCCCGGTCCTCGAGTTCCAGATCCTCGCCGGCGACCGGGATCGGCGTCTTCTACTCGAACCCGCGCGGCTCCGAGGGCTACGGCCGCGAGTTCAACGAGGCGAACCTCCGCGACTGGGGCCACGGCCCGATGCGCGACGTCCTCGCCGGCGTCGACGCGCTCGTCGCGGACGGCCTGGCCGACCCGGAGCGGCTCGGGCTGACCGGCGGCTCGTACGGCGGCTACCTGACGAACTGGATCATCGCCCACGACCAGCGGTTCGCCGGCGCGCGATGACGTGCCGCTCGGTGCAGCGACATGCAGATGCTGTTCCTGACCGGCGACATCAGCGGCGGCGACTGGGCGCAGATCGAGTTCGGGACGACGCCCTGGGACGACCCGGCGTACTTCCACGAGATCTCGCCGCTGACCTACGCCGACGGGATCCGGACGCCGCTGCTCATCCAGCACAGCGAGCGCGACATCCGGACGACGGTCGGCCAGGCCGAGGCGCTGTTCACGGTCCTGCGGTCGAAGAAGCGGCCGGTCCGGCTGATGCGCGTCCCCGAGGAGACCCACGAGCTGACCGCGCTCCGGGACGCCGTTCCGCCGGGCGGAGAACCTCGATCCAGGTCCGCGACTGGTTCCGGCACTTCCTGGTCGACGGCAAGCGCACGTTGCCGCCGCTGCCGAAGGTCCGCGCCGGGCGGTAGCCCATCGTCGGCTTTCTGCCCAAATGCCAGATCCCCGGTGTAGACGCGTTGAGCCGATCGACCGCGGAGCTTGCGTCGAGCGCGCTCGATGACGGCCGCGCGGAGTTAGCCACGCAGGCGGCAACGAGCCGCCCCGGATCGCTCGCTCGACGCAGGCGCGGTCGCAACTTCGGCTAACGCTCAGGTCAGGTCACATCTGAGCAGCTGCAGGGCGGCGAGCGGGTCGGGCGCGCCTGACTCCCATCGGCGCGCCCGCCGCTCGGAGGCGTGGGCTAGTCGCGGGCGAAACGGCGTCGGGCGAAGACGAACGCGACCAGCCCCGCGCCGACGATGCGCAAGCAGCGAGCCGAGAGAGACCTCGGCCGGAGCCGCGATCGCGGGATCCGTGTCGCTCGGCGGCGTCGTGGCGCCGGACCCGGACCCGCCGGCCGCCGCCTCGACCGTGATCGTGCCGGTCATCTGACGCGTGGATCTTGCAGTGGTAGGCGAACGTGCCCGGCCGTCGAGAACGTCGCCGTCGCCGACGCGTTGTTGCGCGATCGTGCCCGTGTCGAACGACCCGTCGTCGGCGGTCGCCGGTGTGCGCCTGCGCGTCGGAGTTCGTCCACGTGATCGTGTCGCCGACCGTGACCGTGCGTCGACTGCGGCGCGAACGCGGAACCCGGAGATCGCGACCGCGTGATCCGCGGCGAGGGCGACTCCGCCGCCGAGCATCGCGACCGCAATCAGCCCGATGGCGACGCCGGCGAGGAAGCGAGCGCGAAGACGAGGCTGGACCACGGCAAACCCTCCCTGCTGCCCCGGTTCGACTTGGTACGTCGACCTCGCCACGATCGGTTCTCGCGCTGGATCGTCGAGTCGACGGGAGTATCCTCACCGTCCCATGGCGACCACCCACCGCCCCGACACCCTCGCCCGCGAGCGCGCCCACGAGCTCGTCCGCTCGTGGGACGGCCGGCCTGGCGCGCTCGGGCCCGCTGCTCGGCCGCGTCAGCTCGCGTCGACCAGGTCGGCGTCGAGGAGCGGGTCGACAGCCTGAAGAAGCGCTCGATCAAGAAGGCCTCGAAGCTCTGGGCCCTCGACCTCGCGATCCGGATGATCGACCTGACGACGCTCGAGGGAAAGGACACGCCGGGCAAGATCCGGGCGCTCGCGGCGAAGGCGATGCACCCCCAGCCGGGTGACCCGACGCATCCCCAGTCGTCGCCGCGCTGTGCGTCTATCCGGCGCTCGTCGAGGAGGCCGAAGGACGCCCTCAAGGGCTCGACCGTCAAGGTCGCCTCGGTCGCGACCGGCTTCCCGTCGGGCCAGACGTTCCGCGACATCAAGATCGCCGAGACGCGGGCCGCCGCCGAGGCCGGCGCCGACGAGATCGACATGGTCATCGACCGCGGCGCGTTCCTGACGCGGCGACTACCTGACGGTCTTCGAGGAGATCGTCGACGTGAAGGAGGCGTGCGGCGACGCCCACCTCAAGGTCATCCTCGAGACCGGCGAGCTCGAGACGTACGACAACGTCCGGCGGGCGAGCGTCCTCGCGATGGCCGCCGGCGCCGACTTCATCAAGACCTCGCACCGGCAAGGTCCAGCCGGCGGCGACGCTGCCGGTGACGCTCGTGATGCTCGAGGCGGTCCGCGACTTCGAGCGCCAGACCGGGCGCCAGGTCGGGATCGAAGCCGGCCGGCGGGATCCGGACCGCGAAGGAGTCGATCCAGTACCTCGTCGTCCTGTACGAGACGCTCGGCCCGCGCTGGATGACGCCCGACTACTTCCGGTTCGGCGCGTCGTCGCTGCTGAACGACGTGCTGATGCAGATCGAGAAGGAGCGCACGGGCCGCTACCAGGGCCCGGACCACTTCACGCTCGACTAGCGACGCCGGAAGGGGGACCGATGGCCGGTCAGACTCCGCGCCGCGACTTCAAGACCTCGGCGACGCTGCCGCCGATCCCGGGCTCCGCTTCCGCGCACTTCGCGGGCCCGTCCGACTACGCCGGCGATGAACGACGCGGCGAACGACTGCCCGCGAGGCGAACGACGTCCACAACATCAGCCGATCCGACGGGTTCGCGAGCTACTACGAGCACCTCGACCCGACCACTGCGCGCTGGACCGCGACCTGTTCATCGTCGACGATCGACGGCGAACTGGTTGGCTACGCCCGAGCCGAGTGGGTCGAGGAGCACGATGGCGCAGGGTCCACGAGGTCGTCTGCTTCCTCCACCGCCGGCGTTCCGGCGGCAGGGGATCGGTCGGCGCCATGCTCGAGGCGCTCGAGGAGCGAGCGGCCGCGGTCGCGACGGACCACCCGACCGATCGACCCGTCGTTCTTCACGGCCGGAGACGCTCGGCGAATCCGGGCGCGGACGCGCTGCTCACCGTTGGATGCGGCTACGTCCCGATCCGGCTACCACTACGTCGATGGTCCGCCGAACCTCGACCCGGTGCCCGACGCGCGGCTGCCGGACGGCCTCGAGATCCGGCCGGTCGAGGACGATCGACCTCCGCGCCGATCTTCGACGCTGCCGTCGAGGCCGCTCGCGGCCTGTGGGGCTACACGCGAACCGACCGAGGCCGGTACTTCGACTGGTTCCTCACCGAACCGATCGAGTCGTCTGATCGCATCGCTCTGGCGGATCGCCTGGGACGGCGACCAGGTCGCCGGACAGGTCCGCGGCGTTCATCAACGCACGACGAGAACGAGCGCTTCGGCGAGAAGCGCGGCTGGGTCGAGACATCAGTCGTCCGGGCAGCCGTGGCGGCAGCGCGGTCTGGCGCGGGCGCTCATCGCGTCGACGCATCGACGGCCTCCGCGAACGCGGCATGACCGAGGGCGCGCTCGGCGTCGACACCGAGCAACGTGTCGGGCGCCCTGCGCCTCTGCGAGAGCGTCGGCGTTCCGGCGGGTCGGCAAGTCGACGACCTATCGCAAGCCGATGGACCTGTCGATCGCAGCGGAGTGACGATGGCCGTCGAGTCCGCGCCCGACTTCCATACCTCGGCGAGGCTGCCGGCAATCCCGGGCCTGCAGGCTTCCGGCACGTTCGCCGGCCCGGCCGGACTGCCCGTCGATGAACGACGCAGCGAACGACGCCCGCGAGGCGAACGGCGTCCACAACATCACCGATCCGGACGGGTTCGCGAGCTATTACGCGCACCTCGACCCCGACCACTGCGCGCTGGACCGCGACCTGGTCATCGCCGAACGTCAACGGTGAAATGGTCGGCTACGCACGAACCGAGTGGGCGGACGAGGAAGACGCGACGGGTCCACTACGTCGTCTGCTTCCTGCGGCCGACGTTCCGGCGGCAGGGGATCGGCCGGGCCATGCTCGAGGCGCTCGAGGAGCGGGCGATCGCGGTCGCCGCGGACCACCCGACCGATCGACCCGTCTTCTTCACGGCCGAGACGCTCGGCGATCCGGGTGCCGACTCGCTGCTCGCGGGGACGGGCTACGTCGCCCGTTCGCTACCACTACGTCATGGTCCGGCCGCACCTCGACCCGGTGCCCGACGCGCCGGATGCCCGAGGGCCTGGAGATCCGGCCGGTCGAGGACGATCACCTGCGGCCGATCTTCGACGCCGGCCGTGGAGGCCGCTCGCGGCCTGTGGGGCTACGGAGCCGACCGAAGCCGACTTCGACTGGTTCGTCACCGACCCCATCGAGTCGTCCGACCGCTCGCTCTGGCGGATCGCCTGGGACGGCGACCAGATCGCGGGCCAGGTCCGCGCGTTCATCAACCACGACGACAACGAGCGCTTCGGCGAGAACGCGGGGCTGGGTCGAGCACATCCTCATCCGGGCGCCGTGGCGGCGGCGCGCGGCTCTGGCGCGGGCGCTCATCGCGTCGAGCATCGACGGCCTCCGCAGAGCGCGGCATGGCCGAAGGCGCTCTCGGCGTCGACGTCGACAACCCGAGCGGCGCGTTGCGCCTCTACGAGAAGCGTCGGGTTCGAGCGGGTCAGCCTCGAGACCGCCTACCGCAAGCCGATGCTCCGCGCCTGAGCGATGCCTCAGCTCGATCGTCTCGAGGTAGCGGAAGACCGGCATCGCCGCCTCGAACGAGTCGGCCATGACGTCCGGCAGGTGCGGCGACATCGCCTCGTGGTCCGAGAGCCGCCGGCCGAAGACGACGTCCTTCATCTTCAGGCGTCTCGGCCTCGGGGTGGTCGGCCGGGTAGCCGGCGGGGACGCGCTGGAGCGAGTGGCCGTCGCTGCTCAGCGCGCCGAACGCGTCGACGAAGGCCTTCCTGTCGACGACCGCGTGGAACGCCTTCGGGTCGTCGGCCACGCGGCGCCGGAACGCGTCGATCCACGGCTTGTCGGGATGCCAGATCCCGCCGCCGACGTAGATCTCGCCCGGCTGGAGGTGGAAGTAGCCGCCGCTGGAATGGACCTCGGAGGTGTGGGATCGGCCGCCCGCGTCGTCGTCGGCCGCCGCGGATTCGCCGGTCCACGGGAAGCTCGCCCCGAGGTTCGTCTTGTACGGCGACTTGTCCTTCGAGAAGCGGACGTCGCGGTAGATCCGGAACGGCGACTTCGCCGGGTCGGCGCGGAGCGGGATGCCGCGCTTCTCGAAGCGCTCGCCGAGCGCGGCGATGAGCGCCTCCAGCGGCTCCTTCAGCAGTCGCTCGTACTCGGCCTTGCGCGGCTGGAACCAGGCCCGCTCGTTGTTCGCCGCGAGGTCGACGAGGAACTGGATGGCCTCCGGGCGGAAGCCGGTGAAGCTTGGGGTGGCGACGGCCATGATCGAGGTCCTCCGGGCAGTGTGTCCGGCCGACTCTACCGCGAGTCGATTAGCTGCCGATTGCCTGACCCGTCTGCCTGCTTGCGTTCGGCGGCACCGCTCGGATTTCACCGATGCTGGCGAGACGGTCTGATGGCCTATCGTCGATGCTCGACGGACCGGTCGCGAGCCGAGTCTCCGGCCCACCTGATTCGTCGCGATGACAGGAGGTGCCTCGTGCGCCGATTTGCAGCTGGCGTTTCTGGCGGTGCCGTTCAGCCTGCTGCTCGCGGTCGGGCCGGTGGCGGCAGACACGTCCCCGAACGGGTCGAACTTCTCCAGCATGCGCGTCGAGCTGCTCGACCAGCGGCGGCCGCCAGGTCTGCGCCGACACGAACCTCTTCGTGTCGTCGAACGAGGACGGATCGCCCGCTCAGCCGTGCCTGGAAATCTTCACGTACTCGATCTGGGGCCAACGGTCGGTCACGGTCATCTCCGACGAGTTCGGCTGCGCCTCGAGCGGCTCGATCACGATCGGCGCGGATCTGTCGGTCGTCCTCGACCCGACGCAGATCCCGCTCGAACACTGCGGCAGGCGGACCTGCACGTCGTCGAGGACGGTCACCGTGTCGGCGAGCGACAGCCCGACCGGGCCGATCTCGACGACGACCACCCGCTCCACGACCAAGTCCGGTAACTGCACCACCAAGATGACAACGACGGATCAATTCGCCGATCTGGCGGGCTCGCTCACGATCGACGGTACGACGTTCGACGAGACAGGCTTCATCGACGTCTTCACGAGCACCTCGATCACCCACTGCAGGTAAGCAAGGAAGACCGGATCGGGCAGCCGTCACGCTCCGCGACGAACGGAGCGTGACGGCAGCGATCCAACGCCCAGCCTCCGGTTTAGCCGGCGGGCGACCCGAACACGAGCGCGCCGTTCAGCCCGCCGAACCCGAACGACGTCGAGAGGATCCGGCGGTACGTGCCCTCGCGGCCCTCGCACAGCAGCCCCGGCAGCAGCGCGCCGATCGTCCGCGTCCGGCTCGGACGAGGTTCACCGACGCCGGCACCCAGCCGTCGCGGATCGCGAGCGCGCAGATCGCCGCCTCGATCGCGCCCGACGCGCCGAGCGGGTGGCCGTACAGCGCCTTCGTGCCGCTCACCGGCACGCGCGCCGCGACGTCCGGGCCCAGGGCCAGCGCGATCGCCCGCGCCTCCGCGATGTCGCCGAGCGGCGTCGACGAGGCGTGGGCGCTGACGAAGTCGATCGACTCCGGCTCGACCGCGGCGTCGGCCATGGCGATCGACGCCGCCCGCGCGGCCTCCGACCCGTCGGCCCGCGGCTGGACCATGTGGAACGCATCCGACGTCGAGCCGTAGCCCATGACCTCGGCGTACGGCTCGGCGCCGCTCCGGGCCCGGACGACGTCCTCCGCCTCGAGCACGAGCAGCGCCGCGCCCTCGCCCATGACGAAGCCGTCGCGCTTCGCGTCGAACGGCCGGCAGGCGTGCTCGGGGTCGTCGTTCGAGCCGCCCGACAGCGCCCGGATGATGTCGAACGCGCCGAACGCGAGCGGGCTCAGCGGGATCTCGACGCCGCCGGCGATCGCCGCGTCGATCTCGCCGGCCCGGATCGCCCCGAGCGCCTCGCCGATCGCGACCGCGCCCGCTGGCGCACGAGTTCGCGGTCGACGAGGATCGGCCCGCGGACGCCGAGCGCGATCCCGAGGTTCGCCGGCGCCGCGCCGCCGAAGACCGCGAGGGCGAGGTTCGGGGCGACCTGGCGGATGCCCTTCTCGAGGTACCGCTCGTGCTGCTCCTCGGCGTAGACGATGCCGCCGAGCGCGCTGCCGAGGTAGATCCCGATCCGCTCCGGCGACGCAGCGCCGCGCCTCGCCAGGCCGCATCCCGGCGTCGTCGAGCGCGAGCGTCCCCGCGACGAGCCCGAACTGGCTGAACCGGTCGAGCTGGCGGGCGGTCTTCGGCGGCATCCACGCGAGCGGGTCGAAGTCGTCGACCTGGGCCGCGACCTGCGAGCGGAACGCCGACGGGTCGAACCGGTCGATCCGCTTGATCGGCGAGCGGCCGGCCCGCAGCCCCGCCCGGAACGCGTCGACGCCCGGTCCCGATCGCGGTGACGACGCCGATGCCCGTGATGAAGACGCGGCGGCCGGTCACGTGGCCACCGCCTCGGCGATCGCCTTGAACGTCGCGAGCGTCCGCGACGCGATCGGGCGGGTGAAGCCGCGGTCGATGAAGGCGGCCCGAGGCGCCGAGGTTCGGTCGGAAGTCGTGGTCGATCTCGACCCGGCTGCCGGCAGCCGCGCGGTTCGATCCGCCACGTGACGTCCATGCCGTCGGTCGCGCCGCCCTGGTGGACGAACCGCAGCCGGAGCGTCGGCTCGTCGCTCCACGTCCGCGCCCGCCAGGCGACCGGCAACGAGAGGCCCAGCACCGGCACGAAGCGGCCGGCGGGCGATCATCTGGGCCACGAGCGCGCCACCGGCCTCCGCGACGGATCGGCCGGACCGCGACGTAGTGGGGAGCAGCCGCGGCCAGCGCTCGACGTCGCGGGCGAGCCGGAAGACGAGCTCCGGCGGCGCGTCGACGTCGATGCCGATCGTCGACCTCACCGGACGATCTCGGGCAGGTCGATCCCGGGAACGCGAGCTGGCAGCCGAACCGCGCGAGCTCGACGAGCCGGATGCCGACGGCAGCTCGTCGCGGGCGAACCAGGCGCACGTGTCGGTCGTGCCGTCCGACCTCGTCGCGCAGCTCGCCGCCGGTGACCCGCATCGCGGTAGACGATGCCGATGAAGTGGAGGTCGGCGCCGCCGGCGAACGTCGAGCGCTCGGTAGACGTGGGAGAAGACGCCCGCGATCGCCCTCGATCTCGCCGTCGAGCCCGGTCTCCTCGCGGAGCTCGCGGATCGGCCGCGTCGTCGGGATGCTCGCCGAAGTCGACGCCGCCGCCGGGCAGCGTCCACGCACCGACGTCGACCTCGATCGCCGACAGCCGGCGCCAGCAGGATCCGGCCTCGTCGTCTCGACGCAGATCGAGTACGCGCCCGAGGCGGGTCCGGCTCGGCGCGTCGGTGCCGATTGCTCGACCGCCGGGATCGGCTGGCCGGTCGGCCGGCTCCGTCACGGCCGCAGCAGGCCGGCGATGTACCGCGGGTCGAGGGCGCGCGTCGCGGGCACGAGATCTCCCATCACGAGGCCCATCGTCTCACGGACCCGGTCGCGAGCGGCGAGCCGGCGGGCGGCGTAGTCGAAGAGCGCGGGCCGGGCGAGGAACGCCTGGACGAGGAGGCTCAGCGCGTCCTTCGAGCGGAACCGGGCGGTCATCGCCCGCTCGTAGCCCGCGAGCGCAGCCGCGTCGCCGTCGAGCGCGCGGTCGACCGCGGTCGCGGCCAGCACGCGCCGACACGAGCGCCCGATGCAGCCCCTCCCCGGTGAACGGGTCGAGGAACCCGGCCGCGTCCCCGACGAGCAGCCAGCCGTCGCCGGCACGGCGCGTCGCCCGGACGCCGAGCGGGGCCGCGCCCTCGATCGCGTCGCAGCGCGCGGCGGATCGACCAATCGACCGGGTCGTCGCGCGCCGGCGGGATCGCCGCGAGGACCGCCTCGACCGTCGACTCCGCCCCGTCGCGCCGGAGCCGCTCGAGCCACTGCCCGCCGAGCACGATCCCGACGTTGACCCGGCCGCCGGGCACCGGCGCCAGGCCGACGTAGCCGCCGTCGAACAGCACCATCCGGCGCGTCGCGCGGCACGTCCAGGCGGGGATCGGCGACGTGGAACGTCAGCCCCACTCGCGACGCGAGGCGGGCCGGCCGCGGGGCGCCGAACCCGCGCGCGACGACGGACCGCAGCCCGTCCGCCCCGACGACGATCGCGTCCGGATCTCGCCGCTCGTCGTCATCACCGCCCGCGCGCCATCCCGCCGCCGCCACCCCGAGCCGGACATCCGCGCCAGCCTCGCGCGCAAGCGCCAGGCAGCAACGGGTCGAGCGACGACCGGTCGAACCCCACGGCCGGCGCCGCCAGCCGGTCACCGTCGCCGTACGTCAGGCGGAACGACGGTCCGGCCGCGGTTTCGACGCGCATCGCCGGGATCGGCCGCGCGACGCGGGCGATCGCCGCCTCGTCGAGTCCGGCGCCGCGCAAGGCGACCACCGAGGCGGGTGACGCGAACACGCCGCACGCTCGCCAGCGATACGCCGGCGCGCGCTCGAGCAGCACGACCCGCCGCCCGAGCCGGGCGAGGAGCGCCGCCGCGACCGCGCCCGCCGGCCCGCCGCCCACGACGACGACCTCGGCCTGGTCATCGCGCCACCGCGGCGATCGCCACGCGGTGCCGCGCAACCGCGTCGATCTCGGCGACGACCTGAGGCCCGCCTCCGCGACGAGCGCCCGCAGCTCCGCCCGGCTGAACGCCCGCCGGACCGACAGCGGCGCGTCGTTCCGCGTCAACCGGTTCCGCGTCGCGGCGTGGCTCATGCACCCAGGCGCCGGCCCAGAAGAGCCGGCCGCGGACGAGGTCGTTGACGACGACGCCGCGCCGGGCGACGCGGGCCATCTCGCGCAGCAGCGCGACCGCGTCGGCAGGCTCAGAGATGGTGGACGACCATCGAGCAGTGGGCGACGTCGAGACGCACCGTCGGGGTAGGGCAGCGCGAGCCCGTCGGCGACCCGCAGGCTCAGTCCTGCGATCCCGTCCAGAGCAGGCCGCGCCAGCCGCGCCGCCTCGATGCACCTCCGGGCCGGCTGTCGATCGCCTCGACCCGGAGCGACCGCCCGGCCGGGCCGCGTCGGCGAGCAGCGACACCGGGATGTCGGCCCCGCCCGTCCCGACGTCGACCACCGAGAGCGGCGTGCCGTCCGGCCACAGCCGAGCGATCGCCAGCCGGCTCAGGCGCGTCCCGCCGAGCAGCCGATTGACCCGTCCCAGGTCCCGGAGGTTGCCGGCCACTGCGTCAGAGGTCGTCGAGCGGCCCGTCGAGGATCTCCTCGACGCCGGCCAGCCGTTCCATCCAGAGAGGCTACATCGGCGCCGGTTCGCGGCGACACCCGGCTGGTACCCTCGTCGGGATGGCCCGTCCGAGCGCACGCCGGCCCGCCTCGCCCGCACGACCGTGGCGGCGCGTCGTCGCTCGTTCGCGCTCTCGCGGCGCCCGCCACCCGCGCGTCCGCGGCCTCTCGCCCCGTTCTACCCGACGCAGAGCGGCGGCGACCGCGGCACCGACGTCGCCGCGATCCAGCTGCTCTTCCGTGCGGCGCAGGGCCGGACCTTCCGCGGGCCAACGCGCGCGGCGTCGTCGACCGGAGCCCGCAACCCGATCGTGCTCGCGGTCAGCGTGTTCGTCTTCGACCCGGCCGACGACGCTCGCGATCAAGGCGTTCCAGTCGTCCCGCGGCCTCGTCCCGAGCCGGCGTCGTCGACGACGCGCGACGTGGGACGCGCTCGTGCGTCCCGCTGGGACCGGGTTCCACCGGCGCCGCGGTCATGGCGCTCCAGCGCGAGCTCCACGACAAGCGCAAGTCGACCGCGGGGATCGACGGCGTCTACGGCTCGACAACCGCCGCCGACGTCACCGCGTTCCAGGCCACATGGGCCTCGCCGCAGACCGGGGATCGCGAACGCGGCCACGTGGCGGACGCTCGTCTGGCACTACGAGGAGCCGCGTTTTCTCCAGGGCCGCCCTCTGCGATTACGACCCGCCGGCGAACGCGAACTGGGGCACCGCCGAAGATGATCGCCACGCTCCAGGCCGCCGGCGCGGTCGATGGTGACCGGCGGCTACGGCCGGGTCGCGGTCGGCGACGTCGAGCTACGAGCACGGCGGCGACCATCCGAGCACGACACCCACGAGGTCGGCCTCGACGCCGACATCCGGCCGATGCGCAAAGGCCAGCGACCAGTGCTCGAGCGGCTCGAACTGGCGCCTTGCTGCCTACGACCGGACCGCGACGCGGGCATTGATCATGGCGATCCGAGCCGCGACGCCAGGCCACGTCGAAGAAGATCCTCTTCAACGACCCGCGAGCTGATCCGCGAGGGGCTGACGGGTCCACGAGGACGGCCACGACGACCATCTCTCCACGTCCGCCTCTGCGGGGCGAGCTGCCGGACCCGCGCTATCGCTGCTGAGGCGATCCGCCGCGCCAGGAACGCCGCCGGGAAGAAGGCTCAGGCGGGCCGGACCACGCTCGGTGACATAATGGCCCACGATGGCCACCGAGACCGAGCGCCCGGGCTCCCGCACGGGCAGCGTCAGCCGCGCGAACGGCAGCCCCGTCGAGCTGGGGGCTCGGCGACGGCGCCGCGATCCCCTGGGAGTACGCGCCGGCGCCCGAGTCGCGCGACGTCGTCACGATCAAGGAGCGCTACGGCCTGTTCATCGGCGGCGAGGACGTCGCGCGCGTCCGACGGCGGCCGACGTTCAGTCACGATCAACCCGGCGACCGAGGAGCCGCTCGCCGCAGGTCGCGCGGGCCACTGCCGGCCGACATGGACACGCGCCGTCCGGGCCGCCCGGCCGCGTTCCAGTCGACGCGTGGGGCACGCTGCCCGGCCGCGAGCGCGCCAAGTACCTGTTCCGGATCGCCCGCATCCTCCAGGAGCGAGCGCGCGAGTTCGCCGTCCTCGAGTCGATGGACTCCGGCAAGCCGATCAAGGAGTCGCGCGACGTCGACGTCCCGCTCGCCGCGGCCCACTTCTGGTACTACGCGGGCTGGGCGGACAAGCTCGAGTACGCGTTCCCCGGCCGCGTCGCGCGGCCGCTCGGCGTCGCCGCGCCAGATCATCCCGTGGAACTTCCCGCTGCTGATGCTCGCCTGGAAGATCGCGCCGGCCCTCGCCGCCGGCAACACCGTCGTCCTCAAGCCCGCCTCGACGACGCCGCTGACGCGCCCTGCTCTTCGCCGACGTCTGCCGCCAGGCCGACCTGCCGCCGGGCGTCGTCAACATCGTCCCGGGCCCGGGCGAGGTCGGGATGGCGCTCGTCACGCAACCCGGGCGTCGACAAGGTCGCGTTCACCGGCTCGACCGACATCGGCAAGAAGATCGCACAGGGCGTCGCCGGCACCGACAAGGCGCTGACCCTCGAGCTCGGCGGCAAGGCCGCGAACATCGTCTTCGACGACGCCGCCGCTCGACCAGGCGGTCGAGGGCATCGTCAACGGCATCTACTTCAACCAGGGCGAGGTCTGCTGCGCCGGCTCGCGGCTGCTCGTCCAGGAGTCGATCGCCGAGCCGCTCATCGAGAAGCTCAAGGACCGCCTCGTCGACGATCCGCGTCGGCGACCCGCTCGACAAGAACACCGACGTCGGGGCGATCAACTCGAAGCACGCAGCTCGAGAAGATCACGGAGCTCGTCGAGGCCGGGCGAGGCCGAGGGCGCCGAGCTCTACCAGCCGGCCTGCGACCTGCCCGAGCGCGGCTACTTCTTCCGCCCGACGCTCTTCACGAACGTCGCCCAGAGCCACCGGATCGCGCAGGAGGAGATCTTCGGGCCGGTGCTGTCGGTGCTGACGTTCCGGACGCCGGACGAGGCGGTCGAGAAGGCGAACAACACGCCGTACGGCCTGTCGGCCGGGATCTGGACCGACAAGGGCATCGCGGATCCTCGCGATGGTCCGCAGAGCTGAAGGCCGGCGTCGTCTGGGCGAACACGTTCAACCGCTTCGACCCGACGTCGCCGTTCGGCGGCTACAAGGAGTCGGGCTACGGCCGCGAGGGCGGCATGCACGGGCTCCACGCCTACGTCCGCCTCGAGGACCGCGTAGCAGCGGTCGGCCGACCGGATCGACGTCCGCAAGACGTACAAGCTCTACATCGGCGGCGCGTTCCCGCGCTCCGAGATCCGGGCCGGTCGTACGTCGTCGCGCCGCCGACGGCACGCCGCTCGCGCAACGCCTGCCGGGCGTCGCGCAAGGACCTCCGCGACGCGCGTCCGCGCCGCCCGCAAGGCGTTCGAGGGCTGGGCCGACAAGACGGCGATGAACCGCGGCCAGGTCCTCTACCGCGTGGCCGAGCTGATGGAGGGCCGCCGCGAGCAGTTCGTCGCCGAGGTCGCCGGGCCGAGGGGCTGCGCGACGCCGGGGCCCGCGAGGTCGTGACTCGGGCGATCGACCGCTGGGTCTGGTACGCCGGCTGGGCCGACAAGATCGCCCAGGTCCTGGGCTCGTCCAACCCGGTCGCGTCGCAGCTACTTCAACTTCACGATCCCCGAGCCGACCGGCGTCGTCGGCGTCGTCGCGCCCGAGGCGTCGTCGCTGCTGGGCCTCGTGTCGCGGCTGGCGCCGCCGCTCGTCGCGGGCAACACGGTCGTCGTCCTCGCATCGGAGACGCGGCCGCTGCCGGCCGTCACGCTGACGGAGGTCCTCGCGACGAGCGACGTCCCGGGCGGCGTCGTCAACGTCCTGACCGGCCTGAAGCGCGGAGCTCGTGCCGGTCCTCGCGGGCCACGTGGACGTCGACGCGATCGACGTCTGGGGCGTGCCCGACGACCTCCGGACCGACGTCGAGCTCGTCGCCGCCGACAACGTGAAGCGGCTCGCCCGCCGGCCCGCCGGCGCCGTCGACGCGAAGTTCGACTGGCTCGACGACCGCGCCGCGGAACGCCCGGAGTGGATCGCCGCGTTCCTCGAGATGAAGACCGTCTGGCATCCGATCGGGGTCTGAGATGGCGATCAGGACGCTGCAGCGGGTGCCGGGACCGGCGACGACGACCGACGGTCGGTCGAGCGGCGCGCGTCTGGGTGAAGGCCTCGCCCCGACGGTGTCTGGACGACGCTCCACGACGAGGCCCTCCAGCGCCGCCTCTTCGCCGAGCTGTCGATCTGCGCGCGGGCGACTCGACATGGCCCGCCGCGGGCTCGACCCGGCCGGGCGACGTCCATCTCGGGCTGCCTCCGGACGTCGGTCTTCGTGGAAACATGGAGGCCCGGCCGGACTCGACGTTCAGACTGGCGATCGTCGCCCCGGAGTTCGAGATCGGCTGGGCATGGCGGCTCGAGTCGCTCGCCGGCGGGACGCGGGTGATCCACGACGGCTGGTTCGAGACGCGCGATCGGTGGGCCGGCGTGCTCGTCCGCCTGGGGCGGGAGTCGATCGGCCAGCTCGCCGAGGCGCATCTCCGGGCGCTCAAGGAGTTCGCCGAGGCGACGACGCGGAGGCGAGCCGCGGGGCCGGCGGCCTAAGCGCTCAACAGGCGCTCAATATCTGCTCAGTACTGTTACGTTCAGTATTGACTGAAACTTCAGAACGACGTAGCATGCCGGGCGTGGCTGCCACGCTGACGCCCGAGCAGAGCGCGTTCATCGAAGAGATGGGCCAGTTCCTCGGCGGCTACGGCATGACCCCGATGGCCGGCCGGATGTGGGGCTGGCTGCTGACTCTGCGACCCGCCGGAGCAGACGCGCCGCGCAGATCGCGGAGCGCTCGAGTGCGAGTCGCGGCGCGATCAGCGGCACCGCCCGGATCCTGTCGCTCGGCCGGCTTCATCCGCCGGACGACGAGACGCGGCGACCGGCGCGAGTACTTCAGCTCTCCGCCGGAGGCGATGGACTCGATGCTCTCGAACGCCGGGGTCGTCTACCGCCGCCTCCGCGAGATCGCGGAGCACGGCGTCGCCGCTGCCGCCGGATTCGCCCAGCGCGAAGGCCCGCCTCGAGGAGTTCCGCGACGTGATCACGTTCATCGAGCGGGAGCTGCCCCGGATGATCGACGGGTTCTTCGCGGACCGATTGGCGGCCAGGATCAGCCCCAGCGCCGTCGTCGCGCGGGACGCAGTGCCGGCGCGGCCGGCGGGAAGGGTCATCGTGACCGCAATCATCGAAACCGAGAAGCTCACCAAGAGCTACGGGTCGCACCGAGGGATCGTCGACGTCGACCTCACGGTCGACGAGGGGCGAGGCGCTTCGGTTCCTGGGCCCAACGGCGCCGGCAAGACGACGACGATCCGGACCCTGCTCGACCACATCCGCCCGACGTCGGGCACGGCGCTCGTCTTCGGCATCGAGACGACCGTCGACCCGGTCGCGATCCACCGCCGGATCGGCTACCTGCCCGGCGAGTTCGCCCTGTACGACAAGCTGACCGGCGGCCAGACGATCGAGTACTTCGCGAACCTGCGCGGCGGCGTCGACGCGGCCTACCAGGCCTCAGCTCGTCGAGCGCCTCGACCTCGACCCGAGCCGCAAGTTCAAGGAGTACTCGAAGGGCAACAAGCAGAAGGTCGGCCTGATCATCGCGCTCCAGCACCGGCCCGAGCTGCTGATCCTCGACGAGCCGACGTCGGGCCTCGACCCGCTCGTCCAGCAGACGTTCTACGAGCTCATCCGCGAGGCGCAGGCCGAGGGCCGGACGGTCTTCCTCTCGAGCCACATCCTGTCCGAGGTCGAGAAGACCTGCGACCGGGTCGCGATCATCCGCGACGGCCGGCTCGTCGAGGTCGACCGCGTCGAGGCGCTGCGCGACCTCGCCCACCACCAGGTCGAGCTGCGGTTCGCCGGCGACGCGTGCCGACGCGGCGCGTTCGCGGCGCTGCCCGGGCGTGAGCGACGTCGACGACCGACGACCACATCGCTGCGGATGCGCGTCGCGGGCTCGATCACCCCGGTCGTCCGGGCGGCCGCGCCAGCTACGAGCTCGCTCGACTTCGTCAGCCGCGAGCCGTCGCTCGAGGAGACCTTCCTCGCGCGAGTACGGCCGCGGCGCGGCCGAGGCGGCCGTGACATGACTCGGAAGTCGGCCGGCGCCCGGCGCCGTGGCCACCGACCATCACGAGGCCCCTCGATGTCGCCGGATCTACGGCTTCGGCAGCGTCTACGGCAAGACGATGCGCGACTCGCGCCGCGCGGTCATCGGCATCGCGCTCGTGCTGGGCCTCCTGCTCGTCGCGGTCAGCTGCGCGATCTGTCCGAGTTCAACACGCCCGGAGTCGCGCCAGACAGCTCGTCGCGGTCGTCGCGGCCGTGCCCCGATCCTGCAGGCTCTGGCCGGCAAGCCGGTCAACATCGAGCACGCTCGGCGGCGTACCTCCAGTACAAGTACGGCACGTTCTTCCCGATCATCACGTCAGCCTCGTGGGCGATCCTCGCGCTGTCCGGCGACGCTCGCGGCCGAGGCGCGCCGCGGCAGCCTGGAGTTCGTCGCGGCGACCGCGGCGATGCGCGGCGGCGGATCGCGCTCGAGAAGCTCGCTCGGCCACCTCGCCGGTCAGGCGATCGCCGTCCATGGTCGATCTTCTGGCATCCTGTCTCGTCGGCGTGCTCCGGTCGCACGGCCTGCCCGGCGACGCGATCTCCGCTCGACGATCGCGGCCGGCTACGCCGCTCTGGCTGTGTCGCTCGCTGGCGATCGCCGCCGGGACCGTGGCGTTCGCCGCTCGCGCCGTTCGTCGGCCGCGGGTCGGCCGCCGGGCGTCGCCGGCGCGGTCATGTTCGGCGGGTTCATCGTCAGCGGCTACCAGGCGGCGATCCCGACGCTCGCGCCGCTCGCAAACCTGACCTGGTTCGGCTGGACGTCGAACCACGTCCCGCTGGCCGGGCAGGTACGACTGGGCGTCGCTGCTGCCCGGTGGCGGTCGTCGTCGTCGTGCTGTTCGTCGATCGGCGTCGAGGCGTTCGTCGCGCCGCGACATCGGCGCCACGTCGCCGATCCCGCGCCGAGCCTGCCGCGGGCGCTCGTCGGCCTGCGCGGGCCTGATGGCCGGGCGATCGGCCAGAACCTGCCATCGTCGATCGCCTGGGGTATCGGGATCGGCGATCTTCGGCCTCGCGATCGCCGGATCGGGCAAGTCGTTCATCGACGAGCTCGGCAAGGCGACCGACTTCGTGAAGCTGCATCAACAGCGTCTTTCCCGGCTTCGACATCCGGTCGCGTCGGCGGGTTCCTGCAGCTCGCTGTTCGTCGAGTTCGGGATGATCCTCGCCTGGCCTCGCCGCGGCGACGCTCGTCGCGATCTGGGCGTCCGACGAGACGTCCGGGCGGCTCGAGTTCCTGCTCGCGACGCCGCTGTCGACGGTCCGCTGGGTGACGCTCCGGCGGCGTCGCCGTGATGGTCGGCGTGGTCGTCGTTCACGATCATGGCCGATGGTCGGCATCGGCGTCGGCGCGGCGATCGCCGGCAGCGAGATCGCGACGCCCGGTCGTCGGGACGATCGTGCTGGGGCTGTACGCCGCGGCGCTCGGAGGGATCGGCATCGCGGTCGGCGGGCTGTTCGGGACGTCGTACGCCGGGCCGTTCGTGGCGCTCTTCACGATCATCACGTGGTTCGTCGGGATCATCGGACCCTGCGCTCAACCTGCCCGACGTGGTCCACGAGCTCGCGCTGACGTCGCACTACGGGTTCACGATGCTCGGCCAGTGGGACCCGGTCGGGATCGTGGCGTCGATCGTGCTGGCGGTCGGCGGGATCCTCGTCGGCGCGTGGGGCTTCAATCGGCGCGACCTGAGGGGCTGATCGCACCCGCGACCGGGCGGACCCCGGGCGAGGTCCGCGAGTGACCCTGCCAGGTTCCCTGCATGATGTCCGCCTGAGGCAACCTTGGGCACGCAGTGAGGCCGCCGATGACCCGCGATCGGGCACCGGCGGCCCGCGTTCATGCTTCGCGATCTGCTCATTCGCGTGGCGTGACGGCGACGTTCCGAGCCCAGCGGTCCATCCCTCGGACTTGTGGCACGAAACCCGGGAACCCGACTCGCAGTCTGGCTTTCGGCCTGATCGGGCGAAATCGGGCGCGTCAGCGCCGTTTCTGGATTACCAGTCCAGCTCCCGGGCTGAGCGGCGGGCATCGGCGAGGGTTCGAGCGCGGAAACGTGGACTCCAAGTCCGGATCTCGGCCGTGCGGGCCGGTAGGATCGACCCGTGGGAGCCCATCGTCTTCGTCCTCGTCGCGGGCTCCGCCGTCCTGCACGTCGCGTGGAACGTCCTCCTCAAGACCGCCGGCGACCGCTCCGAGCCGCGACGGTCGGGATGTCGACGGCGGCGCTCGTCATCATCCCGGGCCGCGATCGTCGGCTGGCTCATCATCGGCCGCCGCCGGTGCCCGCCGGAGGCGATATCGCTCTGGCGCAGCGTCAGGCGTGCTCGAGGCGGCGTACTTCGTCTTCCTCGCCGCCGCGTATCCGTCGCGGCGACCTGTCGGTCGTCTACCCGATCGCTCGCGGCACCGCGCCGCTCCTCGCCGTCGCCGTCGGCATCTTTCATCCTCGGGGAGCGGCTCGGACCGGAGGGTTTCCTGGGCGTCGCGTTCCGCCAGTCGGCCTGCTGATGCTGCAACGGCCGTGGCGGTTCTTCCGTCGCTCGGCCGGCGGCGACGGCTTCGACCCGGCGGTCGGGTTCGCGCTGCTGACCGGCGTGATGATCGCCTCGTACTCGGCCGTCGACCGGGTGGGCACGCGGCTCGTCGAGCCGTGGTTCTACGCAGGTCTCATCTGGGCGTGCCTGTACGTTCTTCCTCTGGTCGTGGGTGCTGCTGACCGGCGCGTTCCGGCGCTGGCGGGCGGACGATGCGGCGGTCGCGGCGGCCAAACCCCGGAAGCCCGGTTCAACAATCGGCGCGCCGCCGTCGGCGGGCTGATCACCCTCGGCCGCGTATCTCCTGATCCTCGTCGCGTTCAGCGTCGCACCGCTGATCCGCCGTCGCCCCGTTGCGCGAGTCGGCGATCCGTCATCGCGTCGGCGTGGGGCACGCTGCGCCTGGGCGAGGGCGGCGACCGGGGCGAGGCGGCGCGCCGGATCACGGCGTCCGTCTTCGTCGTGCTCGGCGCGATCCTGCTCGCGCTCGACGGGTAAGCCGGGTGGACGAGCGCCGCGCCACTGCTGTCCGATGGGGTCGTGGCATTGCGCCGCCCGACGAGGGCGACCTCGTCGCGATCGGCACGAGGGCATCCATGATCCTGACGTCGTGCGCTGGATCGGCTCGCCGACATCGACCGCGGCGGAGGTCCTTGCCCTGAACCGACGGCGATGGGCGCAGGGCTCCGCCGACGTTCGCGATCCACGGATCGGACGGCGAGTGCGTCGGCAGTCTGGGCGAGACCGCCGCGAGAATGAGCCGACCGCGGCCGCGATCCGGCTACTTCCTCATTACCGGCCGCCCGCGGCCGGGGTCCTGGCGACACGGGCGGTCCGCCTGCTCTGCGACTGGCTCGTCGCGGAGCAAGACGATCACCACGCTCCGCCTGTTCACCGACCGGGCAATGAGCCGTCGCAGCACGTCGCGGAGCGAAGCGGCTTCGTGCGCATCGGCATCGAGGAAGGTCGCGGCGAGGTCGACGGTCGTCGCGTCGACGTGGTCCGGTTCGAGCGGCCGTGACCCGGCATCAGCGTTCTTTCGGCGGGTGACCTGGCCGAGGCGCAGGCGGTCTCGATCGATCGAGACCACCCCGTAGCGCGTCGTCAGCGGGGGTTCGTCGCCTCGACACTGGTTCGGCGTCAGCAGCAGCCGTGGCACAGCGGAGATTCGCTGTTCACGAGCGCCACGCCGCCGATGATCAACGCCGTCCCGGCGATCAGTCGGCCGTCGATCGGCTCGTTGAGGACGAGCGCCCGAGCACGATCCCGTACAGCGGCAGCAGTACGCGACCATCGACGTCCGCGTCGCTCCACCGGCCGAGCAGCCGGAAGAACTACGAGTACGCGAGTCCGAGCCCAGCAGCCCCAGCCAGACCACCGCGAACAGCGACGCCGGCGGTGAACTGGGTCGCGAGCGGAGTTCTCGAAGACGAACGCCAGCACCGACACGATCAGCAGCCCGAAGCCCACCTGGAAGATCGCCTGGGATCATCGGCCGGAGGCCTGGATGTTGCGTCGGAGCGTAGACCGCGCCGCAGGCTGCGAGATCGTCGATCCGATCAGGGCGATCTCGCCGGCCGAGGTTGCCGCTTGCGAGGTCGGTAGGGTCGGAAGCCGACGAGAACGGCGACCCCGACGAAGCCCACGACGATGCCGATCAGCTTGTTGACCGTAAGGCGCTCGTCGCTTGCAGGAAGACCGCCGCGATGAGCAGCACGAACAGCGGCACGGCGGCGTTCAGGATCGCCGCGACCGACGAGTCGACGCTCTGCTCGGCCCACGTGATCAGCGAGAACGGGACCGCGATGTTGATCGCGCCCATCACGAAGAGGTGGCCGTAGATCCGCCCGAACGGCGGGATCCGCTCGCGCGACGAGGACGACCGTGAGCAGCAGCAGGAAGCCGATCAGCAGCCGGAACGTGATCAGCGTGAACGGCGTGAGGCCGTCCTCGACGCCGATCTTGATGAACAGGTAGCTGCTGCCCCAAGAAGCCGAGGAGCGCAGAACAGCCCGAGATCGATCCGGGCGGGGCTCTGTGCGGCGGGCGCGAGGGCGAGGAGCGGAGGTGGTCAGAGGGTGGTCGGCTGGGCGGTGTCGGTCACCGGCAGGAATACTACGCGGGTCTTGGATTAGCGTCCTGATCCATTCCGGGCGAGAGAGACCGGACCAGTTTCCCGATGCTGACCGCCGAGTTCGGCGATGATCGGGATGGATGCGAGCGAGCTCGTGTCTCCCCGTCGCGGTCATGCTCGCCGCCGCGGTCGAGTTCGTCGAGGCGTTCACGATCGTCCTCGCGATGGGTCTGACCCGCGGCTGGCGCTCGACGCTCGCCGGGCACCGCGGCCGCGCCTGGTCGTCCTGGCGCTCGTCGTGATCGTCGCCGGCTACGCGCTCGCGACCTGGTTCCCGGAGGCGCTCCTCCAGCTCGTCATCGGGACGCTGCTGCTGATCTTCGGGCTGCAGTGGCTGCGCAAGGCGGTCCTCCGCTCGGCCGGCCTGAAGGCGGAGCACGACGAGGTGGCGGCCTTCGAGACCGAGTCGGCGGCGGCCCGCGGCGCGGCGCAGCGAGACCGTCATGGGCCTCGACTGGTTCGCGCTTCGTGGTCTCGTTCAAGGGCGTCCTCCTGGAGGGCCTCGAGGTCGTCTTCATCGTCCTGACGTTCGGCCTCTCCGGCCGGCAACGTCCCGCTGGCCGCGGCCGGCGCCGCGGTTGCCGGGGCGATCGTCCTCGCCGTCGGCGCGGCTCGTCCACCGGCCGCTCTCGCGGGTCCCGGAGAACACGATCAAGTACGGCGTCGGGATCCTGCTCTCGACGTTCGGGACGTTCTGGGCCATCGAGGGCCTGGGCGTCTTCTCGGCCGAGCGGCTCGAGCCTCGAGTGGCCGGGCGGCGACCTGGCCCTGCTCGCGCGTGCTGATCGGCTGGATCGTCGTCTCGCGAGGCCTCGATCGCTCAGCCTTCGCCGCGCGCGCAGCCGGCCGTCGCCGCCGCCTGAGGTTGGAGGACCTGATGCGCTATCTCGTCGGCTTCGGCCGGTTCTGGTACGAGTTCATCGTCGGCGACGACTGGCGGATCGCCGCGGGGGCCGTCGGGGTCCTCGCGGCCGGCGCGGTGGTGCTGGCAGTCGGCCGCGGCGGGCCGGCTCTCAGCCGCGATCGCGGTCGCGCTGATCGCCGTGTTCTCGATCCCGGTGCTGCGGGCGGGCCAGCCCGGGCTGAGCGTCCTCGCCCGTACCATGCCCATGCACGACGCGAGGAGGATCGATGCGGCTCTGGGGCGGCAGGTTCGGCGAGGAGAACGACGCGCGGGTCGGCCGATTTCACGCGCTCGATCGAGGTCGACGCGGAGCTCGCGCTCGACGACCTGCGCGGCTCGATCGCGCACGTCCGCGGTCTCGGGCGGGCCGGGACTCCTGACCGACGACGAGGTCGCGGATGCTCGTCGAGCGGGCCTCGACGCGCTGCGCGCGGACGTCGAGGCAGGCGCGTCGACGTGGGACCCGAGCCCTCGAGGACGTCCACCTGAACCTCGAGGCGGCGCTCGCCGAGCGGGTCGGGCCGGTCGCCGGGCAAGCTCCACACCGGCCGCTCGCGCAACGACCAGGTCGCGACGGACCTCCGGCTCTGGACTGCGACGGGCGATCGACCGGCTCGACGCCGCGCTCCTCGACTTGGAGCGGGCGCTCGTCGGGCTCGCCGAGCGGGACGGCGACGCCGATCCTGCCCGGGACGACGCACATCCAGCCGGCCCAGCCGGTGCTCTTCGCCCACCACCTGCTCGCGTACGTCGAGATGGCTCGAGCGCGACCGCGGCCGCCTGGCCGATGCCCGGCGCCGCGCCAACGTCTAGCCCGCTGGGCTCGGGCGCGCTCGCCGGCGCCGGCTATCCGCTCGACCGCGAGGCGATCGCCGCGGAGCTCGGCTTCGACGGCGTCACCGCGAACTCGCTCGACGCGGTCAGCGACCGCGACTTCGTCGTCGAGGCCCTCGCCGCGCGCGGCGCTCGGGATGGTCCACCTGAGCCGGCTCGCCGAGGAGATCACGTGGTGGTCGAACCCGCGGTTCGGGTTCGTCCGGCGTCGCCGACGCGTTCTCGACCGGCAGCTCGATGATGCCGAACAAGCGGAACCCCGATCCGGCCGAGCTGGTCCGCGGCCGGACCGCCGGCGTGATCGGGGCGCTGACGGCGGTGCTCAGCCTGCTCAAGGGCCTGCCGCTCGCGTACCAGCGCGACCTCCAGGAGGACAAGCCGCCGCTGTTCGAGGCGGTCGCGGCGTGGGAGGCGTCGCTCGGCGTCATGGCCGGGCTGATCGACGACGCTGACCGTCGACCGCGAGCGGATGCGCGGCTGCCGCGGGCGAGGGCTACACGACCGCGACCGCCGTCGCCGACGCGCTGGTCCGGCGCGGCGTCCCGTTCCGGACGGCCCATCACGTCGTCGGGTCGCTCGTCGCCCAGGCGGAAGGGGAGGGCTGGGCCTCGGACGACGTGCCGGACGCGATGATCGGGCTGGCGCTGGGGCCGCCGGCGACGAGACTGCGCGCGCGCTCGCCGAGGAGCCCGGCATCGGCGACCAGATCCGGGCAGCCGCGTCCGTCGAAGGGCGCTCGAGGCGGCCGACGTCGTCGGCGGAACGGCGCCGAGCCGGGTGTCGGCCGCGCTGGCAGCAGCGAAGCGCGCGGCTCGCTGAGGGCTGATTGCCGACGCGCGGCCGGGAGTTGGCCAGATTCCCGCCGGGTGATCCTTAACCGGTGTAGCGCGGACTGGTTCCGGGCTCCGTCGGCCGGTTTGATGCGCAGATCGGCATCATCGAGACCAAATCGGGCGGGTCTGGCTCGTCGGGCGCCTGATTCCTCGGCTAAGGGTCCCGGGGCGGGATCTGGCCAGTTGCCGGGGACCCGACCTCAGCCCCGGTTCCGCGCCTCGCTGATCTCGAACAGGTGCCCGTCCGGGTCGCGGAAGAACGCCCGGATCTCCCACGGGTACTCGACCGGCGGCGCCAGGAACTCCGCGCCGCGCGCGACGAGCTCCGCCGTAGACCGCCCGGCAGTCGGCGACGCCGAAGATCATCTCGGCCGAGGCGACGTCGGGCTCCGGCGGCGGCGCGAACGTCACTGTCGGCTTGTCGGCCGTCGGCTCGCCGCCGGTCACGAGCAGCAGCCACTGACCCAGGCAACTGGCAGGACGACCGACGTCCGCCGTATGCCCGGTGGACCGTCGCGCCCAGCACCCCTCGTACCAGCGCCGCGACGCCTCGACGTCCGAGACCACGAGCAGGTGGGTCAGCTCCGTGCCCGGAGCCGGGAAGCGGTCCGACGGTGATCGCTCACAGCTCGGTCGTCGAGCAGATCGCCACGTCGCGGACGAGGGTGCGTGTCCTGGGCCCACGCCTTCGCGAGGATCACGTGGAACTGCGCGTCGGCCCGGCCGTGCGGCAGCCGGCTCGTCGGCAGCCAGAGTGCCGGCAGCTCGCCCTCGAACGGGATCGTGACGTTGCCGCCGCCGAACTCGCCTTCGCCGGCCACGCGGCCGGTCCACAACGTGACCTGCTCGCCCTTGCCGGACGCGACCGTCGCCTCGACCTGCGACCGGACCTCGAGGCGGACTTCCTGGAGCGTCTGCCGGCCCGGTCGCGATCGTGACGCTGCCGCGGAACGGCGCGCCGATGCAGAGCGGCACCGGGTCGAGCGCGATCGACGCGTTCGCATCGCCTCCGGCGACGTCGGCGGAGCCGTAGAGCGCGAACTCGGCGAGGTCGATGACGCCGGCCCGGAGCAGTCCGGTCGGCTGGAGGACGACGACGTCGGCTGTGACGTCGGGGTCCATGCCCGGGACGTCGAGCTTGACCTCGACCCGCCAGTTCATCCGGCTCACGGTCGCCTGGAACGTCGCCGGTCCCAGCGGCGGCACCGGCAGCTCGACCTTGAAGTCGCGCGTCTCGCCGGCGGCGAAGGCGCCCGGTCCGGCGAGCATCACCGGCAACCGCTGGAGCTCCTCGCTGACGGTGTGGGTCTCGGTGTGCTGCGTCCCGTCCGCGTCGGTCGTCGTGTCCTCGTGCTGCCAGGTCTCGGTGCCGATCAGGCTCGCGACGATGCCCCGGACCTCGATCGCGTGGCCGAAGGCGATGCGGACGCTGCCCGTCGCGATGCGGCCCGGCAGGAGGCGGTCCGTGTCGAGGTCGAGCCGGAAGTCGATCCCGCCGTCGGATCGGCTGGTCGTGACGGTCATGCGGCCGATGCTAGCGCGCTACCATCGGCGCCACCGACCGGGAGGACGATGCTCAGGCTCGACACGATCCGCGAGGCGCCCAAGGCGCTGCTCCACGACCACCTCGACGGCGGGCTGCGGCCGCGACGATCATCGACCTGGCGTCCGAGTTCGGCTACGACGGCCTGCCGACGACCGATCCCGACGACCTCGCGGCGCTGGATCCGCCGCGGCGCCGACCGCAAGTCGCTCGAGCTCTACCTCGAGACGTTCACCCACACCGTCGGCGTCCTCCAGGAGCGCGACGCGATCGTCCGGGTCGCCGCGGAGTGCGCGGAGGACCTCGCGGCCGACGGCGTCGTCTACGCCGAGGTCCGCTACGCGCCGGAGCTCTCGACCGAGCGCGGGCCTGACGCTCGACGAGGTCATCGAGGCGAACCTCGAGGGCTTCCGGCCTGGGCGCGCGAGCGGCCGCCGCGGCCGGCCACCCGATCGTCGATGAAGGTCCTCGTCACCGCGATGCGCCAGTTCGCCCGGTCGGTCGAGGTCGCCGAGTGCGCCGTCCGCTGGCGCGACGCGGGCGTCGTCGGGTTCGACGTCGCGGGCCCGGAGAAGGGCTACCCGCCGACCCGCTACCTCGAGGCGTTCGACTACGTCCGGCGCGAGAACTTCCACATCACGATCCACGCCGGCGAGTCGTTCGGGCTGCCCTCGATCTGGGAGGCGCTCCAGTTCTGCGGCGCGGAGCGCCTGGGCCACGGCGTCCGGATCGTCGACGACATCCACGTCCTCGACGACGGCTCCGTGGAACTGGGGCGGCTCGCGGCGTTCGTCCGCGACCGGCGCGTGCCGCTCGAGATGTGCCCGACGTCGAACATCCACACCGGCGCCGTCGCGTCGATCCGCGAGCACCCGATCGACCTGCTCCGGCGGCTCCGCTTCCGGGTGACGCTGAACACCGACAACCGGCTGATGAGCGGCGTCTCGATGACGTCGGAGTTCGCCGCGCTCGACGAGGCGTTCGGGATCGGCCTCGGCGAGATGGAGTGGATGACGATCAACGCGATGAAGTCGGCGTTCGCCCCGTTCGACGAGCGGCTGCGGCTCATCAACGAGGTCGTGAAGCCGGGCTACGCCCGACTGCGGACCGCGCGAGTCGTCGGTCGTCACGGCCTGACGGGCGACTCGCAGCATGATCGATCGACTCGCGCCGAGCACGGCTAGGCGACCGGTACCGCATCCTACCTGAGCATCGTGATCGGCTTCTGCGCGGTCGAGCCTGACGCTGACTTCCGCCTGGTTGGGCACTCCGGAGCCTGAGCCTCGTAACGGCCGCGACGAGCCGACCGGTGCGGCCCATGCCTCACGCTCCATCGCCGGCTGGTACCGGGCGGCGTCCACACGTGCCGGGTCTGATCGTGTCGCCATCCGACGTCGAGACGCCGTCTGCCCGAGACCACGTTTCGGGCGGCGCGTCGAGCCATGCGTGCTGCCGATGGACCTCGCGAGGACGATCTGGTGGCCGGTTCGACACGGTCTGTACCGACCGGATCTGCCGAGGGGCTCATCAGAGACGTCCGGCTCGCCACGTCCTGTCGCAGCTGCTCATGCCGCACGCGCAGGACGTGCTGACCGAGGTCCGCCTCTCAACCGAGTCCTCGGAGCGCAGGCGCTATCTGGCGCGGTCAGTCTCACGGGGTCGCGCGGAAGTGAGGCGACGTCGTCAGTCGGTGTGGAAGACCTCGCGGAGGGTCTTCCACCATGCGCCCGGCTCGCGGTCGGGGAGCGGCTCCTGCATCGCGTCGGTCAGCTTCCACCAGCGCTGCGTCTCGGGGTCGGCCGCCATCGCCGCCATGTCGGCCGCGAAGTCGTCGCCCACGTACTCGAAGTAGGCGATCAGGTCCTCGCCGTCGCGCCAGATCGTGTAGTTCCGGATGTTCGAGCGGCGGATCTGGTCGAGGACGCCCGGCCACGGCGCGGCGTGGAGCGCGCTCGTACTCCTCGATCGCCTCGGGCTTGACCCGGATCCGCTGGCCGAACCGCCGGACCGCCACGGTCAGCGAGCGGCGCCCGCGGCCGCCGACGACGCCGCCGCCGCCGCGACCTCGTCCGCGATCGCCCGCCACTCCTCGCCGTCCGGGAACCGGTAGCGCGCGAGCGACGACGGCAGGATCTCCGCGCTGTATCCCGGCCGCGACGGCACGACGTAGCGCGCGTCCCGGATCACGACCGGGTCGACGAAGTGCTCGTGGAGGTGGTCGACGTACTCGATCATCCGGCCGTCGAGCGAGCCGCTGACACGCAGACGTAGTCGATGACCGACAGGTGCTGGACCAGCTCGCACAGGCCGACGCCGCCGGCGTGCGGGCAGACCGGCACGCCGAACTTCGGCCGCCAGCAGCAGCACCGCGACGACCTCGTTGACGCCGCCGAGCCGGCAGGCGTCGATCTGGCAGACGCCGATCGCGTCCGGCCTGGAAGAGCTGCTTGAACATCACCCGGTTGTGGACGTGCTCGCCGGTCGCGACCCGGATCGGCGCGACGCCGCGGGCGATCGCCGCGTGGCCCAGGATGTCGTCGGGCTAGGTCGGCTCCTCGATCCAGTACGGGTCGAACTCGGCGCGAGCCGGCCCATCCAGGCGATCGCCTCGGCCGACGTCCCAGCGCTGGTTGGCGTCGACCGCCATGCATCCGGTCCGGGCCCGATCTCCTCGCGGACGATCGCCGCCCGCCGCACGGTCGTCGTCGACGTCGGCCCCGACCTTCAGCTTGAACCGCGTCCAGCCCTCGGCCAGCGCCTCGCGGCAGAGCCGCCGGATCTTGTCGTCGTCGTAGCCCAGCCAGCCGACCGAGGTCGAGTAGGCCGGATAGCCGTCGCCGCCGCAGCTCGGCCTCGCGCGCCGCCGCGGCCGGGGCCGAGCGCTCGCAGCCGGTCCGAGCGCCCGCTCCGGCGGCAGGGCGTCGGTGATGTACCGGAAGTCGACGAGCGCGACGATGCTCCTCGGGCGTCATGTCGCAGATCAGCTTCCAGAGCGGCTTGCCGGCGCGTCTTCGCGAAGAGGTCCCAGACCGCGTTCGACGACCGCCGCCGTCGCGAGGTGGATCACGCCCTTCTCGGGGCCGATCCAGCGCAGCTGGCTGTCGCCGACGAGCGTCGCGCCAGAACGCGCCCATGTCGGCCGAACAGCCCTCGACGCGACGGCCCACGACGAGCGGCCGGAGCGCGCTCGACGGCGGCGACGACGACCTCCGTCCCGCGCCCGATCGTGAACGTGAGGCCGTGGCCCTCGGGCCCGTCGCCGGCATCGGCGTCCGGACGATGACGTACGCCGCGGAGTAGTCCGGGTCGGGGTTCATCGCGTCGGAGCCGTCGAGCGTCGCGCGACGTCGGGAAGCGGATGTCGACGACGTCGAGCGCGCTGATGATCGGCGACCCTGTCACGGACCTAGCCCTTGACCGCGCCGATGAGGATCCCGCGCGAGATGTAGCGCTCGAGCACGATCGCCATGACGACCACCGGCACGATCATGATCAGGATCAGGACCGACATCGCCCACCACTGCGGCCCGCGCGTCGCGTCCTGGGCGGCGACGAGGCAGCGGCATCGTCTGGGCGTTCGCGCTCGTGAGGATCAGCGCGATCAGGTACTCGTTCCACGAGAAGATCAGCACGATCAGGAACGTCGCGACGAGGCCCGGCACCGAGATCGGCAGGACGATCGAGCGGACGATCCGGTAGACCGACGCGCCGTCGACCGACGCCGCCTCCTCGAGCTCGAGCGGCAGCGACGGCGAAGTAGTCGCGCATCAGCCAGACGACGATCGGCAGGTTCGTCGCGACGTACGTGAGGATCGAGCGCGAGCTGCGTGTCGAGCAGGCCGATCTGCTGGTAGCAGCACGTAGAGCGGGACGACGACCGCGATCGGCGGCAGGATCCGCTGCGAGATCAGCCAGAACGCGATGTCGCCGTTGCCGAGCGTCCGCCGGAACCGCCGGCCGATCGTCTGGGCGAGGATGAGGAACACGCCGAGCGCGGAGGCGAGCGCGAGCGGCCACGGCACGCCGCCGAGGATCGCGGCGTACGCGCCGACCATCGAGCACCCGATCGACAGGCCGATGAGCCCGACCCGCGGCCGGTAGGTGAACCGGACCAGCGCGTAGGCCGCGCTCGCCGCCGAGCACGCAGTCGCGATGATCGCGCTCGAGAACGCCGACGATCACGGTGTTCATGTACGGCCGGAGCGTGTCGTTGCCGAGGTCGACGAGGATGTTCGTTCCAGGCGTCGAGCGTCGGCTGGAAGTCGACGAACGGGATGTAGAACGGGCCCTTGTCGACCTCGGACCGGCAGCTTCAACGAGCGTGACCGCGAGCCAGTAGATCGGGAACAGCACGACGAGCGACCAGGCGATCAGCAGGATGTACGGACGACGACCTTCGCGCCGCGGCGAGAGGTCGAGCGGCGAGCGGCGGCGGAGCGGGTTCTGCATCAGTGAGCTCGCGCCACCCGGCGCCGCGACCGAGGCTGACGTACGCCGAGCGCGACGATCGTGACGAGGATCAGCAGGAGGTACGCGATCGCCGCCGAGCTGCCCGAGGTTCAGCGTCCGCCAGTCGAGGTAGGCCTCGAGCGTCAGCGACTGGGTCGCGGTGCCCGGGCCCGCCGCCGGTCAGGATGTTCGGCATGTCGACGATCTTGAAGCCCTCGATCAGGCGGATGAGGACGATCGTCGTCGCTGACCGGCAGGATCGCCGGCCACGTGATGTGGCGGAACGACTCGCCACTGCGAGGCGCCGTCGACGAGCGCCGCCTCGCGGACCTCGACTGGTCGAGCCCTTCGAGGGCCGCGAGCAGCACGATGAACACGAACGGGGTCCACTGCCACGCGTCGCCGATGATCGACCGCGATCCGGGCCGCCCACGGGTCGGTCACCCACGTGTAGTGCGTCAGGCCGAGCGCCGCCCAGAGCGGCTCGAGCGGCCCCTTCCCGGTGTCGGTCATCATCCGGAACATGTAGCCGACGCCGACCGGCGTGATCGTCAGCGGCAGCAGGAAGACGACCCGGAAGAACGCGCCGGCCGCGGAGCTGCTGGACCGCGAGGCATCGCGAGCCCGAGGCCGAGGCAGTACGTGGACCGCGATCCCGGCGAAGACGTAGAATCAGCGGTCACGACCAGCGGCCCCGGCCGGCCGCCGTCGGACACGCATCGTCTGGGCGACGAGCCAGGCGAGGCCGATCGGCGAACAGCCGCGCCGGACGACGCGGACGATCGCGCCGCCGACGCCCACCTGACCGCTGCGCAGGCTCTTGACGAGCGCCCAGACGACGAGCCCGACGGCCGACGATCAGGATCGCCCAGCCGAGCGGCGTCGGCGTCCGGGCGAGGCCCAGGAAGTGCGTCCGCTCGGTCCCGAACAGCAGGTCCGTGAAGTTGTCGGAAGCCGACGAAGTCGACGTCGACCTTGCCCCTTCTGGAAGACGAGCTTGCCAGAACGACAGGGTCGAGCGAGGCGAAGAGCGGGAAGATCGAGAGGCAAAGGATGATGACGACGGCTCGGCCAGATGAAGGTCCAGCTGAGCGGCGCCGTCGGACCGCAGGGCGCCGAGCGTAGCCGAACGCCCGGCGAGAGCATGGAGCCCCGCGCGGGTCCCGCGTCGGCGGCGCGACGCCGCGGGGATCGTCGAGGTTGATGCGGCTTATCGCTGGACGCCAAGGCTGTCGCCGGTAGGCCGCGAGCTGCGTGTCACGGCCCACCTGGTCGGTGATCTGGTTCCAGCCGTCGGTGATCTGTTGCATCGTCTCCTCGACGCTCAGCTCACCGGCAAGATACTGGGAGACGGCCGTGTCGAGCACGTCCTGCTCGTACTCCTTGGTCTTCGGGATCCGCATGTCGAGGACCATGTTCGGGTTGTTGAGGCTGTCCTTGATCGCGCCGAGGTAGTTGTCCTGGCGCGGCCTGGCTCATGCCGACGGCCGTCCACGGCGCGCAGGTCCGTCGAAGTGCGACGTCCGGTACGGGTTGAAGCCGGTCTTGCCGAGCGTCACGTCCTCGCCGGACTGGGCCGGGCGCTCATGTAGGCGAGGAACGCGAAGGCCGCGTCCTTCTTCGCCTGGTCGGCGGCCGCGTTGATCGCGCCCGACCAGCCGCCGAACGAGGCGAACGGGGCGTAGTTCACGCCGTCGACCGCGTTGGGGCAGGTCGGTCGCGTCGCACGGGCACGAGCTTGCCGGTCGACCGGTCGAGGACTCTCCTTCCAGCCCGGGGTGATCGTCGCGCCGACCTTGTCCTGGACGGTCGAGGTGCCGGGTCGAGCGCGAGCGTCCCGATGTCGCCCCAGTCCATCGACAGCGCGCAGCGACCGGTCGTGAACAGGCCGCGGGTGTCGCCGACGCCGAGGTTGATCTCGTCGGGCGGGCCGTACTGCATCGTCGCCTTGTAGGTCTCGAGGGCCTTCGTCGAACGCGGCGTTGTTCGAAGAGCGGGTTCATGTTGGTCGTGTCGAAGAACGCGCCCTGAGCTGGTGCCCTTGCGCCTGGAGCAGGCCGCGCCGCGACCGAGATGATCCACCAGTAGCTCTGCGGCGCCCTTCTTCTTGGCGATGCACGAGCCGTAGTCCGGCGTGCCGTCGCCGTTGAGGTCCTGGCCGTTGATACTTCTGCGGCGATCGCGAGGTAGTCATCCCACGTCGTCGGCGGCTTGGCCGTCCTTCGAGCAGGTCGCTCCGGTAGTAGACCATGTGGAAGTCGCCGTCGAGCGGGATCGTGTAGACCTTGCCGTCGTACGTCGCGTTGAAGTCGCGGAAGAACGGCCCGATGTCGCTCCAGTTGAGTCGCGCGTCGGCGTTGACCTCGCTCGGTCAGGTCCTGCGAGGTAGCCTGGGCCGACGAAGTCGCCCATCCACTGCGGGTCGAAGACGTACGGCGTCGAAGCTGTTCGTCCCGGCCGACGACGTCGAGCAGCGCCTTGTCGTAGATCGTCCTGGAAGCCGACCGCGTCGACGTTGATCGTGCGCCGCCGGTGAGCTTCTCGAAGTCCGGCGCGCGCCGCTGGAGCGGCTCCGCGACCTGGGGCCCGTTGAACGTCAGCAGGTGGACGGTGACGCCCGCGAACTGTCGTCCGCCGGCGGCCGCCGATCCGCTCGCCGCCGGGGCGGAGCGCCGCCGGGAAGCGGACGCCGCGGGCGGCGACGTCGGTGACGGGCTGGCTGCCGTGTTACACGCCGTGACGACTAGGATCGCGCTGATCGCCGTCGCGACCAGTCGGAAGCGCGACTCCACCGGTGGATCCTCCTCATGTGACCCGCGCCATCGTCCAGTATGTTGAACAGATGGCGGTAGGCTGGACAGTATGCGCAGCAGGGTATGCTGAGTCAAGATACGGCACGCGGTTCAGCAGGTTGGCCCGAATCGGGCGAGTGCGGTGAGCGAGCAGCGGCGATGAGCGAGACATGAGCAACGATGGAACCGGCGACGGCGCCGTCCCGCGAGGGCGACTCCCTCGCGCCGGCGGTCACCGCGCGCGGCGGCGATCCTCGACCTGCTCGCCGAGAACGGCAGCGTCGCGGCCGGGCCCGAGCGAGCTGGCCCGCCGGCTCGGCCTGCCGAAGTCGTCGATCGCCAACATCTGCGGCGCGCTCGCCGACGCGGGCTCGTCCGGCGCGTCGGGACCGGGTTCGCGCTGGGCCGGCGGCTCGCGGAGCTCGGCGGCGCGTACCTCGACGTCGGTCGACCTCGTCCAGGAGTTCTACGAGGCGTGCAACGGAGCTGCCCGACCGGCTCCGAGGAGACGAGTCCAGCTCGCGATCCTCGACGGGATCGAGATGACGTACCTCGCCCGGCACGACGGAAAGCAGCCCGTCCGGCTCACCTCGCAGATCGGGCGGCGGCTGCCGGCCAGCGTCACCGCCGACCGGCAAGGCCGCGCTCGCGTCTCATCGACGAGGCCGACGTCCGGCGGCGCTACGACGGGCGCCGAGCTGCCGGTGCTTCACCGCGACGCTCGCTCGGCGACCGTGCGACGCGCTCGTCGCCGAGCTCGCGGTCGTCCGCGAACCGGGGCTACGCGATGGACGACGAGGAGACCGTCGAGGGCGTCGTCTGCTTCGGCGTCGCGATCCCGGGCCGGCGTCCCGGCGAGGGCCCGTACGCGGCGAGCATCACGCTGCTGAAGGCGCGGGCGACGGCCGAGCGGATCCCGGCGCTCGTCGGCGACCTGCGCTGCTCGCGAGCCGGATGTCGGATCCGCTCCACGTCGAGCCGCGCCGAGGCGGTCGCTCAGAGCCGGTAGACGCGGGCGGCCGTCCCGCCGAACACCGCGGCGAGCTCGTCGCGGCTCCAGGCCGTGGAGCAGCGTTCGCGTCGCGTCGACGACCCGCTCGTAGCTCGCGGCGAGGAGGCAGACCGGCCAGTCGGAGCCGAACAGCAGCCGGTCCGGACCGAACGTCTCGAGGACGCGGTCGACGTACGGCCTGAGCTCCGCCGGCGTCCACGAGGCCCAGTCGGCCTCGGTGACCATGCCCGAGAGCTTGCAGGCGACGTGGTCGCAGGTCCCGGAACGGCGCGATCAGCGACGCCCACGGCTCCAGCGCCCCGGCCGCGATCGGCGGCTTCGCGACGTGGTCGATGACGAACCGGACGTCCGGCAGCCGGCGGGCGAGGTCGAGCGCCGCGGGCAGCTCGCGCGAGCCGGACGAGGAGGTCGTAGACGAGGCCCGCCCGGCCGACGGCCGCGATCCCGCGGACGACGTCGTCGCGGATCAGCCAGTCCGGGTCGGGCTCGTCGTGGGCCTGGTGGCGGATCCCGACGAGGTGGCCGCCGCCGGTCGGTCCCGCAGCGCGCGGCGATCGTGTCGCCGACGCCCGGGTCGGGTCAGGTCGACCCAGCCGACGACGCCGCGGACGAACGGCGTCTCCCCGGCGACCGCGAGGAAGTCGACTCGGTCTCCTCGAGGCTCGAGCGGGTCTGGACGAGGACCGTGGCGTCGACGCCGGCCGCGCAGGAGGTCCGGCTCGAGGTCGGCCGGCCCGAACGCGCCGGCGGATCGGGGCGAGGTCGTCGGTCAGCCACGGGTAGTCGGCCGGTCGCCGGGTCCCAGAAGTGGTGGTGGGCGTCGACGATCACGGTCGGTCCTCAGGCTCGGGCGTCGGGGCCTCGGGCCGGATGAGGCCCTCGCGAGCGGAGCTCCGACCACAGGGTCTGCCGGGATCGCCCGCTCGGCGAGCGCCGGGTACTCGTCGAGGTGGGCCGGCGTCCGGACGCCGGTGACGAGCGCCGTCATCGCGGGGTGGGCCATCGCGAACTGGACGGCTGCCGCGCGGAGCGGCACGTCGTGGCGCGCGCAGACCTCGCCGATCCGCCTCGCCCGCTCGACGATCGCCGGCGGCGCGGGCGTGTAGTTGAAGCGGCTCTCGGCGCCGGGATCGGCGAGGACGCCGCTGTTCATCACGCCGGCCGATGAACACGCCGACGCCGCGCTCGAGGCAGGCCGGCAGCAGCTCGTCGAGCGCGCCCTGGTCGAGGATCGTGTAGCGCCCGGCGAGGAGGACGACGTCGATGTCGGTCTCCGCGGACGAACCGGGTGAGCATCTCCGACTGGTTCATCCCGGCGCCGATCGGCCCGGATCACGCCCTCCTCGCGCAGCCTCGCCAGCGCCGGGTACGCCCCGTCGAGCGCCGCCTGCCAGTGATCGTCCGGGTCGTGGATCAGGGCGATGTCGATCCGGTCGAGGCCGAGCCGCTCCAGGCTCTCTCGAGCGACCGCCGGACGCCGTCGGCGGAGTAGTCGAACACGATCCGCTCCGGGCCCGTCGACGACGTAGAACGCGTCGTCGCGGCCGTCGAACCGCTGGTGGTCGATGTCGGCGCCGGGCGGATCTCGTCCGGGTGTCGGACGAGCCGGCCGACCTTCGTCGACAGCACGAACGAGTCGCGCGGCTCATCGCCGGAGCACCGCCCCGACCCGCCGCTCCGACGGCGCCGTAGCCGTAGAGCGGCGCCGTGTCGAACAGCCGGATGCCCAGGTCCCACGCCCGGCGGACGGTCGCCTGCGCATCGGCGTCGGCGACCGCGCTGTAGATGCCGCCGATCGACGCGCCGCCGAAGCCGAGGCGCGTGACGCTGAGGCCGGTCCGGCCGAGCGGGACGCGCGCGACGGGGTCGAAGGCCATCCGGCACGCTCCTCCAGTGGTTGACGCCGACGATCACCGTATCGTATCGTCCAGTCCTCCGTCCACTGGCCAGAATACTGAACGCCGGGAGCCCACGTGCGCCTGATCTCCGCCAGAACCGCCGCCGGCGAGACCCTCGGGGTCGTCGCCGGGGATGGCTGGCGAGCGGCCGCGGAGCTCCTCGACGGCGGTCCGCGGACGATGGCGGACCTGCTGGCGGCCGGACCCGACACGCTCATCGACCTCGCGGCGGCCGCGGCGTCGGCGACGAACATCTCCTCCTCGTCGCCGGCGTCGCCGGTTGCCCTGCCTCCGCCCTCGAGGAGACGCACCTCCTCGCCCCGCTGCCGCGGCCCGGCAAGGTCGTCGCGATCGGGCGCAACTACCGCGAGCACGCCGACGAGGAGGGCGTCGAGCCGCCGCCGGCGCCGCTCGTGTTCGCCAAGTGGCCCAGCTCGGTCGTCGGGCCGGGCGCCGACATCCGCTGGGATCCCGGCGCTGACCGCAGCAGGTCGACTACGAGGCGGAGCTCGCGGTCGTCATCGGCCGGACCGCGCGCAACGTGTCGGAGCGACGGACGCGCTCGACCACGTCCTCGGCTACACCTGCCTCGACGACGTGTCCGCGCGGGACATCCAGTTCGGCGACGGCCAGTGGGTCCGCGGCAAGTCGCTCGACACGTTCTGCCCGATGGGCCCGTGGCTCGTCACCGCCGACGAGATCGCCGACCCGCAGGCGCTCGCGATCTCGTGCCGGGTCGAACGACGAGGTCGTCCAGGACTCGCACACGTCGCGGATGTACTTCGGCGTCGCCGAGATCATCAGCTACTGTCTCGCGGTCGTTCACGCTCGAGCCCGGCGACGTCATCGCGACCGGCACGCCGGGCGGCGTCGGCGTCTTCCGCGACCCGCCGCGGTTCCTCGGCGACGGCGACGTCGTCACGGTCGAGATCGAGCGGATCGGGCGGCTCGTGAACACGTGCCGTTCGAGTCGGTGCCGCGGCGCGGCTCACGACGAACGGCGGCGACCACGACGCGCCCGATGACCGAGGAGCGCTTCCTCGTCACCGGGCGCCCTCGGCTGCGTCGGCGCGTGGACCGTGCGCGAGCTCGTCCGCGAGGGCACGCCGGTCGTCGCGTTCGACCTCGGCACGAACACCCGGCGGCTCGCGCAGATCCTCGACGCCCGACGAGATCGGGCGCGTCACGCTTCGTGACCGGCGACATCACCGACCTCTCGGCGCTCGAGCGCGTGCTCGACGACCACGCGCATCACGAACGTCATCCACCTCGCCGCGCTGCAGGTGCCGTTCTGCCGGGCCGACCCGCCGCTCGGGGCCGCGGTCAACGTCGTCGGCACCGTCAACGTCTTCGAGGCCGTCCGGCGCTCGGGCTGGACGCGATGCGCCGCTCGTCTACGCGAGCTCGATCGGGATGTTCGTCGCCGACCGACGTCGACCCGGTCTCGGGCCGCCTCGAGGAGGACGCGGTCGCCCATCCCGGCAACCACTACGGCGTCTACAAGCTGGCGAACGAGGGCAACGCCGCGGATCTACTGGCCGACTCCGGCGTGGCGAGCATCGGCCTCCGGCCGATGACGGTCTACGGCGTCGGGCGCGACCAGGGGATGACGTCCAGCCCGACGGTCGCGATCGCCGCGGCGGTGCTGGGGCAGCCGTTCGAGATCAGCTTCGGCGGCGGCCACGGTCTTCCAGTACGCGGAGGACGTGGCGAAGACCGCTGCTGCTCGCGCAGCCGGTCCTCGCCGGACGGAGCGCGGGTCTCGAACCTCGGCGGCGACCCGGTCGACGATCGCCGACTGGGTCGCCGGCGATCGAGGCCGCGGTGCCGTCGGCGGCCGGGTCTGATCACGATCGCCGACACGTTGCTGCCGTTCCCGTCGCAGATCGCCCACGAGTCGCTCGCGTCGCTGGGCTCCGTGCCCGAGACGCCGTACCGCGACGGGATCGCCGCCTCCGCCGAGATCTACCGCCGCCTGGCCGCCGAGGGCCGGCTGGTCGCGAGCGAGCAGGGCGTGCCGTCGGCGGTCGCGAGCGCGTAGCGCGAACGAAGTCTGCCGGGCTGGCAGCGATGCCGTTCGTTCGACATCGAAATCGGGCCTGGGCGGCCCATCCGCTGGGTGATGCCAGAACGCGCATCGCAACTGAGTGGTCTGACGGATCTTGGCTGCCTCAGGCCGACGCCGGGCAGCTCCACGACGAAGCGGCGACCCGCCGTAGCCGTTCGGCTCGAGCCAGACGCGGCCGCCCATCGCGTCCATCAGCCGCCGCGCCGCGAACAGCCCGATCCCGGACCCGCGCGATCGTCCCCGCCCCTCGATCCGGACGAACGGCTCGAAGACGCTCTCCCAGTCCTCGGCCGGGACGCCCGGCCCGTCGTCGGTGACGTAGGCGCAGACCGTGTCGCCCTCCCGCCACACGCCGATGCTCACGCCGTCGCCGATCGGGACGTACTTCGACTCGTTCTCGAGCAGCTGCTCGAGGACCTGCTGAACCGGGCCGGGTCGCCGATCGCGATCAGCGCTCGTCGCCGGCCGCTGCCAGCGGATCGGGTGGCCGCGGAGCAGCAGCCGCAGCGTCTCGACGGTGTCGTCGACGGCGGCGACCGCGTCGAACGGGTCGCGGGCGAGGCCGGTCAGCCCCTCGCCCCGGACCGAGGCGAGGATCGAGTCGACGAGGCGGTCGAGCCGCGAGACCTGCTCGAGCGCCGACGCCTGCCACTCCCCGGCGGCCGGGTTCGCGGCGGCGGCGTCGCCGAGCAGGCTCGACGTACGCCCGGACCACCGGCGAGCGGCGTCCGCAGCTCGTGGGTCACGACCGACATCAGGTCGGCCCGGGCCGCATCGAGCGCGGTCAGCTCGCGCGAGGCGGCCCTCGATCTCGGCCTGGAGCCGGCCCTTCTCGACGATCCCGGCGAGCAGCGCGCCGATCGTCCGCAGCAGCTCGACGTCCTCCGGGCTCGAACCGCCGCCGCTCCGCGCGTCTGGACGTTGAGGACGCCGATGACCCGGTCGTGCCAGACGAGCGGCACCGACAGCATCGCGTGGAGCGCCCTCGACGTCGAAGCCGCGGACCCAGCGCGAACCGCGGGTCGACGGTCACGTCCTCGACGGCGATCGGCTCTGCGCGAGTCGGCGACGCGGCCGGTGATCCCTCGCCGAACCCCAGGCTGACCCGGCCGACCTGGCTCCGGTCGAGGCCGTTCGTCGCGGCGAGCGTCAGGCGCGGCTGGTCGCGGTCGGCGAGGTAGAACGAGCAGACTTCGACGCCGAGCGCGGTCGTCGTGCCGTCGACGATCGCCCGCATCAGCTCGTCCCAGTCGCGGGCCTGGGTCGCGAGCTGGGCGACGTCGTGGACGAACGCGAGCTCCCGGAGGCGGCGCTCGGTCGGGAGCGGCGTCGGGCGCGGCGACGTCGCGGGTCCTAGACATCGGGCCGGCAGATCGAGCGCTCGGCCATCGCGACGAGTCGGTCGGCCACGACCTGGCCGGCAGGCCGCTGCCGCTGAACAGCTCGTCGAACGCCTGGAAGCTCGTGATGACCGTCAGGATATCGGTCGCCTCGTCGACGTCGACGCCGTCGCGCAGATAGCCCTGCTCCGGCGAGGCGCCGCGCGATCTCCGCCTGGCCGGGCCGCCGGCCGTCCTCGACCGCCTGGATCGCCGCGACCGCGTCGGGGTCGATGGCCGCCATCGTGAACAGCGCCCGCGCGAGCTCCGGCATCTTCGCGTACATCCGGACCGCGCTGCCCGCTGCGAGCCGCGCATCGCCTCGAGCGCGTCGGGCCGGCGGAACTCGCGGATCAGCTCGTCGAACCCGGCCTCCAGGCGGAGGTGCCGGGCCAGCGCGTCGAAGAGGCCGGCCCGGGAGCCGTACAGCAGGTAGACCGTCGAGCGCGATACGCCGCGCCGTCATCGGCGACCTCCTCGACCCGGAGCGCCTTGCTGGGACCCCGCTCGAGCGTGGCCCGCGCCGCGTCGAGGATCCGTCGCCGGGTCGCGTCGGCGGCGTCGGCGCGGACGCGCTGCACGTACTGACGTTTGTCCATGTCGCTCAATCCTACTTCATCGGACAGTGTGTCCACTAATCGGACACGATGTCCGGCCGAATAGGGAGCGACCAGCATGCAGACCATCGACACGAGTATCCGGCGACGAGGCGGCGAACGTTCCTGTGTCTGATCGTGGGCGCTGGCCCGGCTGGCCTCGTGACCGGCATCGGCCTCGCCCGCCACGGCGTCCGTTCGATCCTCGTCGAGCGCCATCCGACGACCTCGATCTTCCCGAGGGCGACCGGGGTGAGCACGCGCTCGATGGAGATCTTCCGGGGCTGGGGCCTCGACGAGGCCATCCGGCGAGGCGGCTGGCGGTGATCCCGCGGATGGCGGTCGTGAAGCGGTTCGACGACCGCTGCCGGTGGAGGCGCCGCTGGGCTTCCCGTCCGAGGATGACACCCGGCCCGTCAGCCCGACGACCGGGGCCGTCAGCCCGCAGGACCACCTCGAGCCGGTGCTGCTCGACCACTACCGCGAGCTGGGCGGCCAGGCCTGGTTCTCGACCGGAGCTCGTCTGCGTTCGACGCAGGCCGCCGACGGCGTGCTCGCCACGATCCGTGACCGCGTCACCGGGGAGTCAGCGGACGATCCGCGCCGGCTACCTCGTCGGCGCCGACGGCCATCGCAGCGCGGTCCGGGCCCAGCTCGGGATCGCGATGCAGGGACCGCCAGATCTCGGCCAGTACTTCAGCATGCTCTTCCGGGCCGACCTCTCCGACGTCCTCGGCGAGAAGCGCTACGGGCTGTACGCGCTCGAGGGCGACGGTCCGCCGCCGCGTGCTCGTCCCGAGCGGCGCCGACGACCGCTACGTCCACGCGATCCCGCTCCCGCCGGGCATCGACGACGCGACGGTCGCGGCGATGTTCCCGCCGGAGCGGTGCGTGCGCGCTGATCCGGGAGGTCACCGGCCGGCCGGAGCTCGAGGTCGAGCTGCTCGCGACGGCCGCGTTCGCGTTCTCGGCCCAGGTCGCCGAGCGCTGGCGCGACGGGCGGGTCGTCCTCGTCGGCGACGCCGCCCACCGGATGACGCCGCGCGGCGGCCGCGGGATGAACACCGCGATCGCCGACGCGTTCGACCTGTCGTGGAAGCTCGCGTTCGTCGCCCGCGGCATCGCCGACCCGGCGCTGCTCGACTCGTACGAGGCGGAGCGCGGCCCGATCGGCCGGCGCAACGTCGCGATGTCGATGGCGCCGGCCGGCGGCGGCTCGGACGACGGCCTGGCCGAGGACCTCGGGTCGCTCGTCGCGTCGGCGGCGATCGCGTTCCCGCCCGACGGCCGCCCTGGTCCCGGGCGCCGCACGCCTGGCTCGACGAGTCGCCGGGTCGCGGATCTCGACGCTCGACCTGTTCTGGGCGCGGGTTCGTGCTCCTGACCGCCGGGTCCGGCGGGCGTGGCGAACGGCCGCGGGCTGCCTCGCGATCGACGCACCCGGGCTTTCGCTCGCTGTGCGAGCCGTGCGTCCCGACGCCGACCTGGACGGCGCGGTCGCCTCGGCGTTCGGCCTCGAGGACGGCGGCGCGGCTCCTCGTCCGGCCCGACGGGCGTCGTCGCCTGGCGGACGCGTCGATCGCGCCGGCCGATCCGGTGGCCGCGCTCGCCGGCGGCAATCGAACACCGCGCTGGGTCGCCTGCGCGGCTCGCATCGGCCACTAGAAGCGAAAGGAGGCTGCGTGATGGCGCGCCGCATGGTTGACCGCCCTCTGGCACGGGCTCGGCTATGTCGCGCTCGGCTGCGGCGCGTCTCGCTCGACACCAGGTGGCTCGGTCGCTCACTGCCTGGATGCCACGCTCCCCACCCGTCGCGACGGGGCGGGGAGCTTTCAGCGTCCGCCGATCGACTTCAGCGATGGTCGGAAGCGTTACCGGCCGTGACCGGCCCGATCGGTGACCGTCGTCGGCAGCGCCGTCGAGCAGCGGGTCGGTCCAGACCAGGCCGCGCCGTGGTGCGCCCCCGACCGCCCCGTGGCGGGCCGCTCCTGACCCGGCAGCGGCAACCCGAAGATCCCGATGAACCCGACCGCGGCCGCGTGGTCGAACGCGTCGCCCTCGTCGTACGTCGCGAGGTTCTTGTCGTAGAGCGAGCAGCGGCGAGCGCCGCCCGGTCACGACCGCCGAGCCGTGGTCGAGCCGGACCCGGACGTCGCCGCGAGACGACCCGCTGGGACGACGCGACGTAGCCGCGCAGGTCGCGGTGGAGCGCGCGAGAACCACAGCCCGTCGTAGGTCAGCTGGGCCAGCTCGTTCGGCGACGAGGCCGGTTGAACCGGAGCGTGTCCTTCGTGAGGCGTCAGGCCCTCGAGCGCGCGGTGCGCCGCGTGGAGGATCGTCGCCGCCGGGCGCCTCGTAGATCTCGCGGCTCTTGATCCCGACGAGCGCGGTCCTCGACGTGGTCGATGCGGCCGACGCCGTGGGCGCCGCCCAGCGTCGTGCAGCCGCTCGACGAGCTCGACCGGCGCCAGCCGCTCGCCGTCGATCGCGACCGGGATCGCCGCCCTCGAACTCGATCGTGATCTCGACCGGCGTCGGGGCGGCCGACGGCGCGACCGTCCACTCGTAGGCGTCGGCCGGCGGCGTGATCCACGGGTCCTCGAGGACGCCGGTCTCGCACGAGCGGCCCCAGAGGTTCGACGTCGATCGAGTACGGCGACGCCTTCGTGATCGGGATCTCGATCCCGCGCTCGATCGCGTAGTCGATCTCCTGGTCGCGGGTCAGGCCCATCCCGACCCGCATCGGCGCGACGACCTCGAGCCCCGGATCGAGGGCGTGGACCGCGACGTCGAAGCGGACCTGGTCGTTGCCCTTGCCGGTGCAGCCGTGGGCGACCGCGTCGGCGCCCTCGCGCTGGGCGACCTCGACGAGGAGCTGGGCGATGAGCGGCCGGGCGAGCGCCGTCGCCAGCGGGTAGGCGCCCTGGTACAGCGCGTTCGCCTGGAGGTGCGGCCAGACGAAGTCGCGTCACGAACCGCTCGCGCGCGTCGACGACGTAGGCGCGCGACGCGCCGGCGAGCATCGCCCGCCGCTCGACGCCCTCGCGCAGCGAGCCGCCGCCGACGTCGACCGTGAGCGTCACGACCTCGCACGTCGTACTGCTCCGCGCAGCCAGGCGACGGCGACCGACGTGTCCGAGCCCGCCCGAGTAGGCGAGGACGACCTTCTTCATCGGTGACTCCAGCGCGGCCGGTGCGCCGGCTCGGACCTGGAGTGGCCTCGAACCGCTCGAGCCAGCGCTCGAGGCGCGGCCTCGTCGGCGAACAGGACGAGCAGCGTGTTGTCGCCGGCGAGCGTGCCTTCCTGCTCGGTCAGCGTCGACTCGTCGATCGCCTGGGCGATGACGCTCGCCGTGCCCGGCGACCCGGTGACGAGCAGGATCGAGCCCGCTCCGGCCGACCGTGACCGGGATGTCGGCGAGGATCCGCCGGAGCCGCTCGTCGGACGATCGGACCGCGGCGGAGCCGGCGACGTCCTCGGCGAGACGTAGACGTGGCGGTCGCCGCGGGCGACCTTGACGAGGCCGAGCTCGGCGATGTCGCGGCTCACGGTCGCCTGGGTCACCGCGAAGCCTGCGCTCGATCGAGCGCTCGACCAGCTCCCGCTGGCTGCCGATCGGGTCGCGGACGATGATCTCGCGGATCGCCCGCTGGCGGTCGCGCTTGGCTGCCGGTCCCGCGTTCATGCCGCGCTCCACCGCCTTCGCGCATCGGCCGTGATCCGCGTCCCGAACGTCGGGTCGTCGAGCGCCCGTTCGAGGGCGTCGGTCGGCCGAGGCGTCGGCGATGATCGCCTCGGCGCCGTCCCAGGCGAGGGCGGCGAGCGCCGCCCGGATCTTGGGGACCATGCCGCCGCGCGATGACGCCGGCGTCGATGAGCGTCTCGGCCTCGCCGCGACGGTCAGCGTGTCGAGCCGGTGGCCGTCGGCGTCGCGGACGCCGTCGACGTCGGTCAGCAGGACGAGCTGGCGGGCGCCGAGGCCCGGCGGCGATCCCGGCCGCGACGTCGTCGGCGTTGACGTTGCAGACGATGCCGTCCTCGTCGCGGGCGAGCGGCGCGACGACCGGCACCTGGCCGCCGACGAGGATCGCGTCGAGGAGGTCGCGGCGGAGGCCGACGACGTGGGCGACGAGCCCGATGCCCGGGACGCGCTCGGCGATCGAGCAGGCCGCCGTCGACGCCGGACAGCCCGACCGGCGTCGACGCCGAGGTCGCGCAGACCCGGCGACGAGCTCGCTGTTGACGACGCCGCGGAGGACCGCGGCGGCGACCTCGAGCGCCGCCGGGTCGGTCACGCGGAGGCCGCCCTCGAAGCGCGACGGGACGCCCAGCCGCTCGAGCCACTCGGTGATCCGCCGGCCGCCGCCGTGGACGAGGACGACGGGACGGCGACGCGCGATCGCGGCGACCTCGTCGAGGACCTGGGCTGGTCGGCGATCGTCGTCCCGCCGAGCTTGACGACGAGGATCTCGCTCACGTCGTGTACTCCGAGTTCTCGATGACGTACTGCCTCGGTCAGGTCGCAGCCGAACGCCTCGCCGGTGCCGGCGCCCAGCCCGAGGTCGAGCCGGATCAGGAGCCTCGGGGCGTCCATCGTGGCCCGCGCGGCGGCGCGGTCGAAGGCGACCGGGCCGCCGGCCGGCCGTCAGAAGACGAGGTGGCCGGCGATCGCGATCCGGAGCCGATCCGGATCGAGCGACGGCCGGGCGTGCCGACCGCGTCGCGCGCGGCGTCGTCGGCTGAGCAGCCCGGCGGCCTCGAGGACCGCGGCGTCGGCGAGTCGGGCGTTGCCGGCGGCGCCGGCGATCCGGCCCCAGTTCGGGTCGCGGCCGTGGACCGCGGCCTTGACCAGCGACGACGAGACGACGGCCCGGGCCACCGCCCGCGGCGTCGGCGTCGTCGGCGCGCCCGATGACCTGGCACGTGATCGAGCGTCGTCGCGCCCTCGCCGTCGGCCGCCTGCTGGCGGGCGAGATCCGCGCGCCGACGGCCTCGATCGCCGCGCCGAGCCCGGCCGCCTCGCGCGTCCTGGCCGCGACGCAGCGCCGCCGGCCGCGCCCGAGGCGAGGACGGAACACCGTGTCGTTCGTGCTCGTGTCGCCGTCGACGCTGAGCTGGTCCCACGTCCGCGCCGCCGCCGGCCGGAGCAGCGCGTGGAGCGTCGGCCGGCTCGACCGTCGCGTCGGTGAGGACGACCGCGAGCATCGTCGCCATCCGCGGGTGGATCATCCCGACGCCCTTGGCGATGCCGGTGACCCGGACGCGCGCGGACCGGCGAGGCCGTCGGGATCGGGCAGCGTCGATCGTCGACGGTCGCGGCCTTCGTCCGCGTGTCGGTCGTCCGGAGCGCCTCGGCGGCCGCGGCGAGCGCCGTCGTCGGTCGCCGCGAGGCGGCGGCGCGAGCGCGTCGATGCCGGCGGCGACCATGTCGAGCGGCAGCCGCGTGCCGATGACCCCGGTCGAGAGGCAGGAGCGTCCGCTCTGCGGGCGATCCCGAGCGCGCCGGCGAGCAACCCCGCGACCTCGGCCTGGTCGGCGTCGCCGGCGGCGCCGGTCGCGGCGTTGGCGCGAGCCGCTCGTCGAGACGATCGCCTCGCCCAGCCCGAAGCGCGCCGCTCGCCCGCCGGCGTCGGTCTGGCGAGGTGCGCCCGCGACAGCCGGACCGGGGCCGCGGCGAACGCGTTCGGGGTGAAGACCGCGGCCGCGCCGCGGCCGCGCGCGCCGGCGCGTCGGTGGCGACGATCGCGAGGTCCGGCCGACCCGACGCCTTGATCCCGGCGACGCCGCCCGCCGGCCCGGAAGCCGCCGGGATCGTGGCCCTGCGCTCGACGGCGGAGACGCTCGGCAGCGCGGCAGCGCCGTCCGGCCGGTCGGGTGTCGCCGCCGGTCCGCGGTCGCCTGTCTCGGTCGCCAGCGCGTCACGGCGCCAGCGGGAGCTGCTCGAGGCCGGCGGTCTCGGGCAGGCCGTGGACGAGGTTGAACGCCTGGATCGCCTGGCCCGCGGCGCCCTTGACGAGGTTGTCGAGCGACGCCGATCGCGAGGATCGCGGCCGGTCCGCGCGTCGAGCCGAGACGTGGACCCGGACGTGGTTGCTGCCCGTGACGTGCTTCGTCGCCGGCGGCGTCGCCGACGACCGTCACGAACGGCTCGTCGTCGTACGCGTCGGCGTAGAGCGCGTCGAGCTCCGCCTGGTCGATCGGCCGCGTCGGGCGGACGTGGCAGGCCGACAGGATGCCGCGGGTCATCGGGATCGAGGTGGGGCAGGAAGTCGACGCCGCGGCGCCCGGGTTGTCGACGGCGCGGCTCGCCGCCAGCGCGACCGCGAGCTCCTGCTCGATCTCGCGCGACGTGGCGGTGGCCGCCGACGCCGTAGGCCTTCACGCTCTCGTTGACCTCGCCGAACATCAGGTCGGGCTTGGCGTCGCGGCCGGCGCCCGAGACGCCGCTCTTGGCGTCGACGACGAGGTCGCCGATGAGGCCGGCCCGGGCGAGGGGCGCGAGCGCGAGGAGCGTCGTCGTCGGGTAGCAGCCGGGCGAGCCGACGATCGCGCCGCGGCGCCGTGCGCAGCGCCTCGAGCTCCGGCGCGGTGGAGCTCCGGCAGCCCGTAGACGCGCGTCGTCGAGGAGCTCCGGGCGCGGGTGCTCGAAGCCGTACCAGCGCGGGTAGTCGGCGGGCGTCCGGAGGCGGAAGTCGGGCCCGAGGTCGATGACCGTGGTGCCCGGCGCCGGCGATGTCCGGGACGATCGCGGCAGCCGGTGCCGTGGGGCAGGGCGAGGAAGAGCGGCGTCGACGTCGTCGGGCGTGGTCGCGTCGATCGCGAGGCCGGTCGTCGGCGAGATGGGGATGCGATCGCCGCCGACGGGCTCGTCGTCGCGGCTGCGCGCGGTGAGCGCCGACGATCTCGACGAACGGGTGGCGAGCCAGGAGCCGGACGAGCTCCGCGCCCGACATAGCCGGTCGCGCCGACGATCCCGACGCGGACCTGCGCGCCGGGGCCAGGCCGGCGGTCCGTCGCGATCGCGGGAGCGGCTCTGGAGGCTCGCGCTCACGGGCGCGCGAGGCCCTTCGCGGAGGGCTGCCTCTGGCCGGGACCTGGGATCGGATGGACCGTCGTCATGGGCGCATGACTATACAGCGACACTGCATAGTCATGCAAGCAGCGAGCCTAGCGCTACGGCGGTCGCCAATGGCTAGTCGAGCGTGCACCGCGGTGCAGGTCGTCCTGGTACGCGAGGTCCGCCGTTGGCGGTCCCGCAGCGTCCAGATGACCCCGTGGACCCCTCGAACCCCCTCGACGTCGGCCGGAACGAAGAACACGTCGGCTCGCCCGTTGCCGCGAGGGCCGGTGGTCAATCACCGCGGTGTCGGTCGGGAAGACCTCAGTGCCGACGCACCGGGTCGGCGTCGTAGAAGTTGTTGGTCACGGTGTAGGTCCGCCCGCGGCGCTGCGCCGTTCAGACGTAGCACCCCGTGGGCGTAGATCGTCGGGCCCTGGGCCTTGATGTTCAGGACGAAGCCCGACTCGAAGTGGAGCACCGCCCACCGCTGCGAGCGGAAGCTTCTCGGTGTGATAGACGGAGTCCGCGGCGGCGGCGGGCACGATGACCGCGGTCGCGATGACCGAGACCACGATGCGCTAGAGTGCGAAACGCGTGCGCATACCGCTCATCCGGGGCCTGCCTTTCGAGGGATGGGCGGGCGGACCTGCAGCAGACGGCGGGCCCGCCCGACGAGAGTGTGTGCTGGCTAGCTACGGATTGACGGGCCCTCGGCCCAGCAGGACCAGCCCTCGTGGTTGGCGTTGAAGTTGGCGATCGCGCCGAGCTTGCCGCCCTGCTCGATCGCGTGGGCGTCGACCGACTCGTTCGACGCGTCGGGTTGCCACCCGGATCGGTGCAATGGACGGTGTAGCAGGCGTCGGCCCGGTTGGGGCCGGCCAACGCCGCTGGGGCGGCTGCCAGGACCAATGCCCCGACGGCCGCCGAGAGCACGAGCTTCTCCGCATGACGGAGCCTCCGTTCGTCTGCTAGGCGTCTGCTAGCTCCGAACGCGACGCTATGCGCGCGCAGGCTCCCGAGGAACCTCCCGTGCGGGTGGGATTGATGGAACGACTGATGGACCCGCGAGGCCGGCCACCGCGTCAGCCTCGAGTCCGCGGTGCCCGGCCGGTCGCGATGCGGCCCGCTGATCCAGCAGTGGCCGCCCGGGTTCGACTGCTTGAACAGCTCGATCGCGTGCGCCTTGCCACCGGGGCGCTCGGACGTCGCGAGCTCCGTACGACCTGGCCGATCGACGGTCGTCCCCGCCGCATCGGCGCAGTGAACGGTGTAGTGCGTCGCCACTCCGCCGCCGGCCGCAGGCGCGGCGAACGCGACGCCGATGAGGAGCGATGCGGCCGCGATCGCGGTCGCCGCGGCTGTCTTCATCTCGAGCCCTCCGTAGTGTCCAGCCGCGTGCGCGGCTCGATCCGGACGCTACGGACGAACGGGGCGCGAGGAACCACCCTGACGGACACTGATTGATGCCCCGGGCGGGGCGGATCAATCCCTCGGGGCCGCGACCGACTGCGAGCGGCGAGCTCGGTCCGGGAGCGGACGCCGAGCTTCTGGTAGACACGCTTCAGGCTCGACCTGACCGTGCTCGGGCTCACGAACAGGCGCGTCGGCCGTCTCCTGATCTGGTGCCGGCCCCTGCGCCACCAGCGCCGCGATCTGCTGTTCCGTGTCGGTCAGCTCGAACGGCGACGACGGCCGGCCGCCGATCCGGGCGAGCTCGTTCGACGGCCCGCTCGACCCAGAGCGCGGCGCGCCGAGCCTCGCGAACGTGTCCCTCGCGAGCTCGAGCTGCTCCCGCGCGACCCGCTTCCGCTTCGCCCGTCGATGGGTCTGGCCGAGCACGAGCCGATCGGGCCACGTCGAATTCCTGGAGGCCGAGCGCCTCGAACTAGCGCGATCGGAGCGCTCCGCGGCCTGCTCCGCGCCGGCCAGGTCGCCCCGCGCGGCCGCGACGAGCGAACGGCCGCGGGCCGCCGCAGCGAGGGCCCAGCCGCCGCCGGCCGCACCGGACGTGGACTCGAGACCGTCGAGGCGCTGCTCCGCGTTCGGCGATCCGCCCGAGCGCCACCATACGACTCGACGAGGTCCGGCACGCTCGGGACGACACCCGGCTCCGCCGCCGCCAGCTTGTCCACGAACGCCGTGGCCAGCTCGAGGTGGTGGCATGCCCCGGCGTGGTCGGCCAGCGACAGGTCGAGGAACCCGAGCACGAAACCGGTTGTAGCGCGGCGCGTGAACGGGTCGTCGTTCGCCTCGGCGCAGGCGAACGCCGTCCGTCGCCATCCGTCGCGCGTCGTCGACCTGGCCGAGCAGGGCCGCGCCCCACGACTGGTTGTAGCAGGACGACGTGACTCTGCGTCCTCGTCTGGCCCGGACTCCTCGAGGATGCTCATCGCCTCGGCGCCCAGCTCTGCGGCCCGCACGCCGTTCCCGGCCCGGCCCTCTCGAGCTCCGAGAGGTAGCAGATGGCCTCCTCGCGGAGGATGTACATCGCGTGCCGCTCGTACTCCGCCAGCTCGCGCTCGAGCACGGCACGGGCCTCGTCCAGCCGGAACGACCACATCAGCCTGAGGCCGAGCATCGTCCCCGGCGGCGTGTAGACCGATCCCTCCGTCCACGACGTCGTCGCCATCGTGTCCTCTCTGGAGTCGGAGCGCCCGCGCCCAGAGGACGTCGTTCGGTCACGCCATCGAGGGAAGCCCATGCAGGCGCCAGCGTGCCGAACGCGTCCGCGCGCACGGCCGGGCTCACGGCGTCGGTGGCCCATCTCGGCCGCCTCGCGCGCGCCCGGGCGAGGGCCTCGGGCAGGTCGGCCTGGCAGAAGGCGACCCACGACAGGGACGTGTCGAGGGCGCTGCGCAGCGCCGGATCGTCGCCGGCGTCGGCAAGCGCCGCCTCGGACGGCCGCCGGACGCCGTCGGAGCAGGTTCATCCAGCTCATCGACGCCAGGCGGTACTGCATCCAGGCACGTTCGAGCCCGGCCGGCGACGACGCGATCGTCTCGCGGAGGACGCGCTGCGCGCCGACGGCATCGCCACCGTCGAAGAGGTATTCCGCCGACGCGAGGCGGCGACGGCGGACGGCCCCTGAATCGGCCGGCGGCGTCAGTTCCCAGGCGAGTCTGGCGAGATCGGCGGCCGCGTCCGGCGCGCCCCGGGCGCGAGCGTGGGCGGCGGCGCCCTCGAGGCATCGGCCACACGCGGATCCGGTCCGACCGCGGCGAGCGCGAGGTGGCGGGCCTGCTCCTCCTGGTCCGTGGTCAACGCTCGGCCAGGCCGCGTGTGGAGCCGTCGTCGCTCCGCCGCCGGCGCGTTCAGGTAGAGCGTCGAGCCCGAGCAGCGGGTGGCTGAAGCGGACGCGCCCTCGGCGCGCTCGACGATCCCGGCCTCCTCCGCGCGGCCCAGCGCCGCCATCGCCCGCTCATCGGAACCGGCGACTTCGACGACCAGGTCCCAGGTCGGCTGGGTCGAGGCGGCGATCGCGAGCAGCGGGACCTGGCGGCCGGCGGCACCGCCGCCGCGAGGCGCGCGGACAACAGCTTCTGGAGGTCCTCCGGAACCGACCACACGTCGCCGCGCGGGCCGCCGCCGCGATCGGCGACGACGGCCCGGGCTCATCTCGAGCGCGAAGAGCGGGTTCCCGCCGGTCACCCGGTGGAGCCGCGACGCAACCGGATGGGCGACGGCCGCGCCCGTCCGTTCGCGCAGGATCCGGGCGAGCTGCTCGGCGCCAAGCGGCCCGGACCTGGAGATGCTGGGTCACCGGCAGCGCCCGGTCGAGCCTCGAGCAGGTCGCCGGGTGCGTCCGCCGCGAGGCGGAGCGAGGCGAGCGTCCCGATCGGCTCGTCGGAGAGACGCCGCAGCGCGAACGACAGGACGCGCGGCCGACGGCCGATCGAGCCACTGGACGTCGTCGACGGCGATCACCAGCGGGGATCCGGCGGCGAGGTAGCGGAGCGCGTGGCCGGTCGCCAGCGAGACCGCGCGCTGGTCCGGTGCGCCGCCCAGGACGCCCGGATCGCATCAGCGCGCCGTCGAGCGCGACGCGCAACGGATCCGGCATGCGCGCTCAGCGCCGCGTCCGGAACCGACTCCGAGGAGATCGCCGAGGGCGGCGTACGAGAGCCGCGCCTCCGACTCTGGCGGCGCGCGTGGTGAGGACCCGGTGACCCCGGTCGCGGGCGGCCTGGACACCGGCCGACCAGAGCGTCGTCTTGCCGATGCCGGCCGAGCCCTCGAGCACGAGCGCGCACGGGCCCGGACTCCAGCCGATCCAGGAACGCATCGATCTCGCTGAGCTCCGGCCGTCCCGCCCGACGACCCTCGACGTCGGTCTGGTCATGGCACGTCCGGGCCGCGACCGACGCGCGCCGCCAGCTCCGTCCGTGAGCGGACGCCCAGCTTCTGGTAGACCCGCTTCAGGCTCGTCTGGACGGTGTTCGGGCTGAGGAACAGCGCGTCGGCGGTCTCCTGGTTCGTCCGGCCCTGGGGCGACGAGCGATCGCGATCTGGGTCTCGGTGTCGGTCAGGTCGAACGGGGTCGACGGGCGGCCGCCGATGCGCGCCAGCTCGGCATCGGCGCGCCTGACCCAGAGCGCCGCCGCCGAGGCGGGCGAACGCCTCGCGCGCACGCCTCGAGCTGCTCGCGGGCGACGCGCTTCTTCTTCGCCCGGCGGTGGACCTGACCCGAGCACGAGGCGGGACCGAGCTGCCTCGAATCGCAGTCCCATCGACTCCAGGGCCTCGATCGACCGGCCGATCTCCCTGCTTCCGCGGCCGCGAATTCGCCGCTGGCGGCGGCCAGCAACGCCCGTCCCGCGCGGCGGCCATCGCGGCCGCCCAACGGCCGCCGTTGGCATCCTGGTGGGCATCCAGGCGTTCGACGAGTCGGCCTGCATCGGCCATCCGCCCGAGGACCACGTCGGCCTCGATGAGGTCCGGGATGCACGGGATGACCGCCAGCTCATGGGCGCCGAGGTCGTCGACATATCCGGAGCGCCGCCTCGAGCGAACGCCGAGCCGCTTCGTGGTCGCCGAGCGAAAGGTCGAGGAAGCCCAGCACGAACTCGGTTCCAGGCGCCGTTGAACGGGTCGTCGTTGGTCTCGGCGAGCCGAACGCCATCCGTGGCCATCTGCCGCGCCGTTTCGACCTCGCCGAGCAGCGCGGCGCCCCAGGCCTGGTTGAAAAGGACGACGTGGCTCTGTGTCCTGGTCTGGCCGGACTCCTCGACCGATGTTCATCGCCTCGGCCGCGAGCGTTCGTCGCGTCCGATCCATTTCCGGCTCGACACTCGAGCTCGGCCAGGTAACACAGGACCTCCTGCCTCACGGTGTACATGGCGAGCCTGTCGTACTCGGCCAGCTCGTGCTGGAAGATCGCGCCCGGGCCTCGTCGAGTCGAAGCGACCACATCAGCTCGAGGCCGAGGATCGACCGCGGCGTCGTGTACACCGAGCTCTCGGTCCACGACGACTCGCTCATCGCCTCGTCCTGAAGGTAGATCGCCTCGCCCGAGATCTCGTCGATGGGTCGACCACGCAGGAACTCGACGAACCCGAGCGTGGCGAGGGCGTCGCCTCGACCGCAGGCTCGACGGGCTGGCCGGCCCACTCGACGGACTCACGCGCACGCTCGAGGGCCTCCGTGAGATCGCCCCGGTAGAACGCCACCCAGGTCAGCGCATCGTGGATCCCGCTCCGCAGGTTCGGCGTCGTCGCCCGCTTCCGCGAGCGCTTGCTCGCACGGGGACCGGACGCCGTCGATCAGGTTCATCCAGCTCATCGACGCAAGCCGATACAGCATCTCCGCCCGTTCCGGTCCTGCGCGGGCGACGACGCGATCGTCTCGCGCAGGAGTTGGTGCGCGCCGCCAGCGTCGCCGCCGTCGAACAGGTATTCGGCGGCGGCGAGGCGCCGGCGACGCAGCTCGCCGACGTCCGAGGGAGGGCGTCATCTCGCAGGCATGCTCGGCGAGGTCCGCGGCTGCGTCCGGGAGCGCCCGCGCGCACGGGCGTGACGGGCGGCGCTCTCGAGCGCGACCGCGACGTCCGGATCCGGACCGGACGCTGCCAGCGCCAGGTGGCGGGCCTGCTCTTCCGGGTCGATCGTCAGGGCGGCAAGGCGGGCATGGAGAGCTCGGCGTTCGGCCGCCGAGGCGTTCACGTACACCGTCGAGCCGAGAAGCGGATGCGTGAAGCGGACGCCGACCACCGGCCCGCTCGATGATCCCGGCCTCCTCGGCGCGCCGGAGCGGCATCGAGCGTCCGCTCCTCGGACCCGCCGATCTCGATCACCAGATCCCACGTCGGCTGGGTCGTCGCCGCGATCGCAAGGAGCGGCAGCCGGGCCGCGGACGGCACGGCGGCGAGGCGCGCGCGAAAGCAGCTTCTGGAGGTCCTCCGGCACCGACCAGACCTCGCCGCGCTGCGCACGTGCGCCGTCCTGGAGCGCGCGCCCGGGCCATCTCGATGGCGAAGAGCGGGGTTGCCGCCACTCACCCGATGCAGCCGCGCGACGACGGGGTGCGGGACGTCCGCGCCGGTGCGGTCGCGCAGGAGCCGCCCCAGCGGCACCGACGCCAGCGGTCCGACCGCGAGATGCGTCGTCGCGAGAACGGCCCGATCCAGCCCGAGCAGGTCTCCCGGTGAGTCCGGAGCGATCCGCAGCGAGGCCAGGACGCCGATCGGCTCGTCCGCGAACCGTCGCAGGGCGAACGACAGGACGCGCGCCGACGGCCGGTCGAGCCACTGGACGTCGTCGACGGCGATCACCAGCGGTGACTCGACGGCGAGAGTTGCGCAGAGCGCGTGCGCCGCCGCGAGAGCGAGACGGCACGCTGGTCGGGCGCCGCCCCGTGTCGTCGGCTGGGATGAGCGCCGGCGTCGAGCGCCCGCGGCGGAGCGGGGCCGGCATGCCCCGGAATGCGGCATCGGGCACGGATCCGAGGAGATCGCCCAGGGCGGCGTACGACAGGCGGGCCTCGGACTCCGCGGCTCGGGTCGTCAACACCCGGTGGCCGCGATCCTGGGCAACCCGGACGCCGGCCGACCAGATCGTGGTCTTGCCGATCCCCGCGGCGCCCTCGAGGACAAGCGCGCCTCGGGCCGGATTCTGAGGCGTTCGAGGAACGCGGCGACCTCCCGGAGTTCGGGGTCGCGTCCCACGATCGTGGAGGACGGTCCGCTCATTGGGCCTTCTCGCGCCGTCTGCCGCTGGTCGGTGCCTCCGTATCTTGCCCCAGCCTGGTCGCGGCGCAGCGAGGATCTGCGTCGGCGAGCTAATCTCGACTAAGTTGCTAGGAATACCGTAACGATGCGCTGCGTCCGGGGGAAGGCAGCCGAGGAACGGGAGATCACGCACATGCCCAACGCCGTCCCCGCCGATGCCGCGGCCCAGCTTGCCGCCGGCGAGGATGATCGATCCGACGGGGCCACCGATTTCCGGGGCGGCGACGTCGTCGCTGATCCTCATCGGGTCGTTCGTCGCGGGATGGGTCCCGGGCGTGGCCCTAGTGCTGCTCTCGATCGGCGTCAGTGCCGCGTTCGGGCTGAAGTACCTCGATCTACGGCGTGATCTGGCGCCGGATCGTAGAGGTCGCCCACCTCGGAAAGACCGAGCCCGAGCACGAGTACCCGCCGCGGTTCGCCCAGACGCTCGGGAGCATCGTGCTCATCGCCTCGCTGCTCGCGTTCGCGCTGCGGCGCGGCGACCCTGGGCTGGGTCCTCGCCCTCGGCGTCGCCGGTTTGCAGGGCGTGCTCGGGATCACCGGCTACCGCCTGGGTTGCCGGATGTACTTCCTGCGCTGGTGGATCCCTGACGTGGTGACGTCGATCTGGACCCGCGGCGCGCGCCGCCAGGTCATCCAGACGCAGTCGATCCGCTACGGCTAGCGGCGGCGGACCGCGCCGCTGACCACTCGCCGTCGGCCGGGGTATCGTGGCCGCCAGTGGCGAACGCGTCGATGGGTCTCCCGGCCAACCTCGAGGAGTATCTCGTCAAGCACGGCGTCCGCGAGCCGGACATCCTCCGCCCGCCTGCGCGACGAGACCGCACTGATCCCGCAGCACAACATGCAGATCGCGCCGGAGCAGGCGCGCGCTGCTCGCGCTCCTCGTCGAGCGTGACCGGCGCGAAGCGCTGCCTCGAGATCGGGACGTTCTACCGGCTACTCCTCGTTGATCGTGGCACTGGCGATGCCGCCGGACGGGACGCTCGTGTGCTGCGACGTCTCCGAGGAGTGGACGGCGGTCGCGCGTCGCTACTGGGCCGAGGCGGGTGTCGCCGACCGCGTCGACCTCCGGCCTCGGTCCGGCACTCCGAGACGATGGACGAGCTGCTCGCCGGCGGTGCCGAGGGCACGTTCGACTTCGCGTGTCGTCGACGCCCGCAAGTCGGAGTACCCCGACTACCACGAGCGGGTCGTGCGGCTGCTGCGATCGGGCGGGCTCGCGGCCTACGACAACGTGCTCGTGGGGCGGCTCGGTGGCTGACGAGTCGAAGCAGGACGAGGACACGCTCGCGATCCGGCGCCTGAACGACCGCCCTCGCGACCGACGAGCGAGTCACGATCGCGATGCTGCCTCTGGCTGACGGGGTGACGCTGGCCCGAAGCGGTAGCGGCGGCGCCGTCGAGCACCGCCTGATCGAGCCTACGAAAACGTCCCGCTTCGACGCCGCTGCCGCGGTAGCATCAAGCCGCAGACGCCACTGACCGGTTTGATGCCAAGAACGGCATCGTCCACGAGGGCGATCGGATCTGCCGAGTCGCTACTCGACGACGTCGGGGCGGCGATAGGGCCCCGTGACGACGACCTCGCCCTCGGCCTCCTTCTCCTCGAGGCCGGTGCAGTGCATCCGGTAGCGGTGGTGGATCTCCGTGGCGCCCGCGGACAGCATCGCGTTGACCGGGCAGTACTTCGTCGCGGACAGCTCGATCGCCCGCCGCACCGCGTGCTCGATCACGACCGGACCTCGACGACGTGGACGATCTCGATCCTCGGTCAGGACCTGCGGGTACTCTCGTCCGCTGGATGGCCTCGGCCTCGATCTCGTAGCGGCTCGATCCGCTGGCGCTTCTTCAGCAGGATCGAGATCACGTCCATGCCGGTGCACGCGGCGAGCGACGCCACGACCGATCTGACGGGGAGTACTCGTTCTTCGCCAGCACGTCGCCGAACACGTACGGGCGCCCGGTCCCGGTCTTCGAGGTGAATGTCTCGCCGTGCTGGTGGACGAGCGTGACCGTGCGGAGCTTCACCGGTCCATCGTAGCGATCGCTACGCGCTGGCAGGCACCGCGCTCGGGCGACGGACTGCTCGTCCTGGGCGAGGAACTGCTCCCGGTACAGCCGGGCGTAGAGCCCACTCGCGCGCGAGCGAGCTCGCGATGCGTGCCTCGCTCGACGATCGCGGCCGCGGTCGTACACGAGGATCTGGTCGGCCCGCAGGATCGTCGACAGGCGGTGGGCGATCGCGATCGTCGTGCGGCCCTCCATCAGCCGCTCCGAGCGCCGCCTGGATCAGCCGCTCGACTGACGGTGTCGAGCGGCCGAGGTCGCCTCGTCGAGGATCGAGGATCCGCGGGTCCTTCAGCAGGACCGCGCGCGATCGCGATCCGCTGCTTCTCGCCGCCCGACAGCTTGTAGCCGCGCTCGCCGACGACCGTGTCGTAGCCATCGGGCAGCTCCGCGATCCGGTCGTGGATCGCCGCGGCCGCGCGTCGCGGCCTCGAGCTCAGCCTCGGTCGCGTCGGGCTTGCGCGTACAGCAGGTTCGTCGCGGATCGTGCGCGTGGAACAGGTACGTCTCCTGGGTCACGAACCCGATCACGTCGCCGAGCGCTGGCGAGGGTGACGTGCCGGACGTCGCGGCCGTCGATCTCGACCGCGCCCGCGTCGACGTCGTACAGCCGCGGCACGAGGTACGTCGTGGTCGTCTTGCCGGCGCCCGACGGGCCGACGAGCGCGACGAGCTGGCCGGGCTCGACCTCGAAGTCGATGTCCTCGAGGCGGAACGGCGGCGGCGATCGCGATCGGCTGCGACTCGTCCATCGAGCTCGGCCTCCGACCGTCGGCGGCCGTCGGCAACGTCGCAGCTGCGCGGCGGCGCCACGCTCGGCGGTCGGATAGCCGGAACGACACGTCACGGAAGCGGACCGCGCCGCGGACCGTCGACACGGTCGAGCGCCGACCGCGTCGGGCGCGTCCTCGATCTCGGGTCCAGCTCGAGGTACTCGAAGATCCGGTCGAACAGCGCGAGCGCGCCGTGGATCTCGACCTGGACGTTGAGCAGCTGGCCGAGCGGGAAGAACAGCCGGCTCTGGAGCGTCGTGAACGCGACGATGTCGCCGATCGTCGGCGCCGTCGGGTCGCCCTGGATCGCCAGGTAGCCGGCGAGCCAGTACACGAACGCCGGCGTGATCGAGAAGATCGTCCCGATGATCATGAAGAACCAGCGCCCGACCATCGCCTGGCGGATCTGGAGCGCGGCGAGCTCGCGCGTTGAGCTCGCCGAACCGCTCGATCGCGGCCTGCCTGCTGGCCGAACGTCTTCGTCAGCAGCATGCCCTGACACCGACAGCGTCTCCTCGGTCGACGCGCGGTCATCGTCGGCGAGGCGACTCCTGCGTCTCGCCTCGCGACCTCGCGGTCGGACCTTGCCGACGCGGTACGTCAGGTACATGAAGAACGGCAGCATGCCCAGCGACAGCAGCGTCAGCCGCCAGTCGATGCAGGAACATCGCGATGACCGTGCTGATCGCGATCGCGACGTTGCGACGTGACCGACGCTGGCGGTGTCGGTGACGACCGACCTGGACGCCGCCGACGTCGTTCGCCAGCCGGCTCTGGATCTCGCCGGTCTGCGTCTCGGTGAAGAACCGCAGCGGCATCCGCTGGAGATGCGCGTACAGCGCCGTCCGGAGGTCCTGCATGACGTGACTGGCCGATGACGTTGTTGAGGTAGCTCTGGCCGACGCCGATCAGGCCCTGAGACGATCGGCAGGATGATCATCAGCCCGACGAAGACGTTCAGCAGGCAGCCAGTTCTTGCTCGGGGATCGCGACGTCGATCAGGAGCTTCAGCAGGCAGCGGGTTGATCAGGCCGATGAGGCTCGTCGCCAGGATCGCGACGAGGACGATCGAGATCTTCGCCTTGTAGGGCGCGAAGAAGCCCAGCATCCGGCGCAGCGTCTTGTTGCGACGCTCCTTCGGCAGCTTCTCGACCGGCCCGGCCGCACCGCCGAACCCGCGCCAACCGCCACCGCCACCGCTGCTGCGGCGCGGCGCAGCCGCCCCGTCGAGCCCGTCGCCGTCCCAGGCGGCCGAACCCGCCGCCACGATCCACTCATCACTCCGACGCTATCACGAGACGCGGTAACTTGCGTTCTGCAACCGACTCGCGGGCTCCGCGGCAGCGTAGGATGGCGACCGATGCCCTCGCTGATCGTGTCGGTTTCGGCGGCGCCTCCCGATGCGGCTCCGGACGGGTGGAGCCGCGCCTGCTCCGGCCGGGCGCCAGCGGGTCGAGCCTGAGCGGATTCGCGAGTTCGAGCTTGCCCTGCCGGTGACGCCGCCGCGGACGCTTCCATCCGGGCGGCGGCCTGGAGCTCCGTTGGCAGGCGCCTCGAGGAGACCGGGCTGGCCGGATACGAGCCCGATACGCTGGCGTGCTTCCTGGCCGCGATCCAGGAATCGGGGTCGCGGCCGGTCTTCGACGTAGGGGCGAACATCGGCGTGTTCTCGTGGCTGGCGTCGGCGCTGACCTCCGCGACCGTGGTGGCGTTCGAGCCGACGCCGGACCTGACGGTCCAGATGCGCTCGATCTGCGCGCGCGAACGCGCTGGGCGTCGTCGTCGAGGAAACGGCGCTCGGCGCGGCGCCCGGGACCGCGGAGCTCCACCTCTCGGATTCTGACCGACAGCTCCAACTCGCTGCGAGCCGGCTTCCGACCGTCGCACGGTTCTGTGTCCGTTCCGGTCGAGACCGTGGATGGCTACGTCGGTCGGACCGGCATTCGTCCAGCGGTCCTGAAGATCGACACCGAGTCGACGGAGCCCGACGTCCTGCGCGGAGCCGCGGAGCTGCTCGCGCAAGTAGCGCCATGGATCGTCTGCGAGGTCATCGCCGGCCGGACCGAGTCCGAGCTGACCGCGACCCTCGGGCCGCTGGGCTACGTCTGGTTACCGGATCGACGGGTCGCGATCCGCTCGAGCGTCGCTCGATCATCGAGGGCGACCCGACCTACGAGCACATGAACTGGCTGTTCGCGCCACGACCGCCAGGCGACTCGTTCTGGCAGTCGCTCAGGAGTGGCGCCGCTCGATCGCGGCGATCCGAGGATAGCCGCGCACCAACGCCTTACCAGGCGGTTGCGGTTGCCGCCTCGGCGATGCCCTGGGCCTCGAGCCAGCGCTCGGCGTCGATCGCGGCCTTGCAGCCGTCGCCGGCGGCGGTGACGGCCTGGCGGTAGCGGTGGTCGTGGACGTCGCCGGCGATGAAGACGCCGTCGATCTTCGAGCCGGTCTCGTCGTGGACGACGAGGTAGCCCTTCTCGTCGACGTCGAGCCAGTCGCGGAAGACCTCGGTGTTGGGCCGGTAGCCGATCGCGATGAAGAGCCCCTCCATCGGCGACCTCGCGCTGCTCGCCGGTCGCGCGTGTCGCGGCAGCCGCAGGCCGCTCGACCTTGGCGTCGCCGAGGACCTCGTCGACCGCGGTGTTCGTGTGGATCTCGATCTTGGGGTTGCGCGATCGCCCGGTCGAGCATGATCTTGCGAGCCGCGGAACTGCGTCGCGCCGGTGGAGCAGCGTGGACCTTGCTCGCGAAGCGGGTCAGGAACGTCGCCTCTTCGAGCGCCGGTGTCGCCGCCGCCGACGACGGCGATCTCGCTTGTCGCTGGAAGAAGAAGCCGTCGCAGGTCGCGCAGGCGCTGACGCCGCGGCCGCGCAGGCGCGTCTCGCTGTCGAGGCCCGAGCCAGATGCGCCGACGCGCCGGTCGCGACGATGACCGCCTCGGCCCGGTACTCGGTGCCGCGGGCCCAGACGCGGAAGGGCCGCTGGCGAGAAGTCGACCCGGTCGATGTCGACGTCGACGATGCTGCGCTGCCGAAGCGCTCGGCCTGCTCGCGGAACGCGGCCATCAGCTCAGGGCCCTGGATGCCGTCCGGGAAGCCCGGGTAGTTCTCGACGTCGCTCGTGATCATCAGCTGGCCGCCCGGCGCGGAGCCCGCGAGGACGATCGGCTCGAGGTTGGCCCGCGCCGCGTAGATCGCGGCGGTCAGCCCGGCCGGGCCGGAGCCGATGATGCACGACCTTCGGCATCGACCGGCCGCCGCGTGCTGCCGGTCGCCGACGGTCGGAGGCCGGGACCTCCGCAACGGGCCGCCGATCCCGCCCGAACGATCGATCGTGAGACCGCCGAACGGGTTGTCGCCGGCGCTGCCGTTCGCTGCCGTCTTGTGGTCTGTCATCGCACCAATCGTAGCATCGCAGTCGATACCCCCGGGAGTATCACGCAGGCCATGGAGCTGCGGATCACGTCCCGGCCGATCGAGCTCGAGCGACGCCGGATCGGTCGACGCTGTTTGATGCTGAAGATCGACGTGCTGCGCGCCGGCGTCGGCAGAGCTCGCCGAAGCGGTCGACGACCTGCTGCCGGCGTCTCGCCGCGTGCCGTCGACCGGATCCGGACCGATCTGGAGCGTCGAGCGCTCGATCTCGTCGGGGTCGCGCCCGATCGCCGCGCAGTGCTCGGCGCAGCACCTCGTACTTGTGGTGCGATCGCGTCGGGCGCGCCGAAGACGTTGCGTCGCGTCGGCGTACTGCGCCACGAGGCGCAGCGTCTTCTGCTCGCCGCCGCCGCCGATCATGATCGGCGGCCGTGGCGGCGTGAGATCGACTGGGGCGAGTTCAGCAGCCGCGTCGCCGTGGTAGTGGCGGCCGCGGAACGCCGCCTCCGAGCCCCGCTCGCCCGGCCACATCCGTGGGCGATCCGGAGCGTCTCCTCGAGCATCTCGAACCGGTCGCCGAGCGGCGGGAACGGGAAGCCGAGCGCCGTCGGACTCGTCCTCGTTCCAGGCCGCGCCCGATGCCCAGCCAGGCCCGGCCGCCCGGACAGCACGTCGAGCGTCGTCGTCGCCTTCACCCACAGGCCGGGGTGGCGGTAGTGGACGCCGCCGACCATCAGCCCGAGGCGCGCGCGCTCGTCGTGCGCCGCCATGAAGCCGAGCGTCGTCATGCCCTCGAGCATCGGCTCCTCGGCCGGCCCACGCCCCGGATCTGGAAGAAGTGGTCCATCACCCAGATCGAATCGAAGCCGATGTCGTCGGCCTGCGCGGGCGACGCGGGCGAGCGTCGGGCCGATCGCGTCGGCGCCGCCGGGCCACATGAGAACGACGAAATCTGGAGGCCGACTTTCATGGATCGCGATCCTACTAGTGTGCGAGGCGAACCGTCGGGTGTGTCGGACGCGACACTGAATAGGGCAAGTTGCCGAGTGCACGAACTTCGCACGAAGGTGCGAATGTACGTGCCGAGGGGCGCGATGGAGACGTCGCGTAGACCGTCGGCGATGGGCACTCGCCAACGGTCGAACCGTCCGCGAGGATCCGCACTGGTCGCCCCGCCCGCCGCGCGTTGCCTACTGCGCGGCGGGCATTCTCTTCCTGACAGCAGGGTCAGTCCCGGTCACGCCGTCCTATGGCCCTTGCCCGCTGCCCTGCCGTTGCCCTGGTCGTTCGCATCCTCGCTCGGAGGCTGGCTCGGCTCCGGGGTGGGAGCGACCGTCTCGACAGGGCAGTGCCGCCGGGGTCCGCGGCGCTTGCGTGATCGCGGCTCCGGCGCCGCCGACGGGGCGAGGGCCGCGAGGACGAGCCCGGCGAGGCACGAGCGCCAGCATCGCCGCGAGCGGGACCGGCAGCCTGCTTCGGACCTCGACCGGGATTCGAGCGCGCCGCGGGGTGGCTATCGGGCCTGCCGGGGAGGCGACGCCGCCGGCTCAGGCTCCCAGAGCGGCGCGTCCGGCGCGGCGACAGGGACGGGTGTCACCGGGCGCGGGAGCCGGCGCGGGCGGTGAAATAGGCATCGACGACGTGAGATCGGCGACCGCCGCGCCGATCGCGATGGGCTCGGTCGGATCCGTGGCGAGCGCCGCGCGGATCTCAGCCGCGAAGGCGGCCGCATCGGCCGGCCTGTCCTCGGGGTCAGGTGAGCGCCCGTCGGACCGACGGCGTCGAGCGCGGGTGGGACCGATGGAATCGGATCGATGCCGCGTGCCTGCGCCTCCGCGCAGTGCCACGGGTCGCGGCTTCGTACGCATGGCGGTTCGCGACGGCATCTCGTACGTGACCGCGGCCAGCGCGTGGACGTCGCTCGCCGGGGTCGCGGGGCGCGCCGCGAAGCTGCTTCGGGCGCGGTAGCGGAGCGTACCGACGAGCTGCCCCGTCGCCGTCAGTGCCGGTTCCCCGGCCGTGCCCGCGCCACCCAGCGCGATCCCGAATCCGTCAACCGGGCGCCGTCGTCCGGGTCAGAGCAGGACGTTGCCAGCGTCACGTCGCGATGGACGATGCCCGCCGCGTGGGCCGCCCCGAGCGCCGCGGCGGCGTCGAGCGCGATCCGAGACCGCCTCGGCCGTGCTGAGACGGGACCGCTCGAGAGGCGGCTCGCGCAGAGACGGGCCCGCGACGTAGTCGAGGATCAAGCGCCCCCGTCGTCGTCGGTGGCTCGAGATCGCGAACGCCGGACGATGTGCGGCTCATCAGATCGCGGAGGGCGCGGAACTCCCGCAGAAGCCGCTCCCGGCCGTACTGGTCCGCGAAGACGAGCGGGTGGAGAGCGCTTGACCGCGACGCGTCGCCGCCACGTTGATCACGTCGCTCGCCAGACCTTAGCCGAACCGCCCGCGCCGAGTCGTTCGTCGAGCCGGTATCGACCGAACAGGACTGAGTCTTCGCCATGGTCCCAGCCTAGACCCGAACCGTCGAACGGGGAATGGGACGATCGGGCCGGGCTTGCATCCCGAGCGACGGATCTCGCGGGACCGCCGGCTGCGCCAAGCCGTTCCCGGCAGCCGGTGACGGCGCCTTGCCGCTGTCGATGTCGCCCACGAACTCCGGGCAGCCGCTCATGGCCCAGGCAGATCTGCCTCGGATCGCCAGGATCTCGCCGATGTGGAACCAGTAGTGGTACGTGACGCGATGGACGTAGGTGCCGAAGCGTGCGCGTGGGCCGAGTCCAGCGCGACGTTCGCCTCGAGATCGGCCGTCCGTGAGCGCGTCGAGCCACGGGTCGGACGCCGTCGTGATCGCCCGCCACGCCTCGAGCATCTCGGAGAGCGGCGGGCGTCGATCGCGGGTGCGCCGTTCGCGCACCAGCGTGTTGAGGATCGGGACCGGCGATCTCGCCCTGGGCCGCGTCAGCCAGTAGCGCTCGCTCCTGCCGAGCAGAGGTGGCCGACGATCCAGCCGATCGAGTTCATCGGCTGGAGGCGCTTCAGGCCATCCTCCTCGGGCGTGCCGCGGAGCGCGCGGCTCCACTCCGGCGGGGTGAACCGGAGCTGATCGGCGAGCGGGTGAGGCATGGTCGGAGCGATCCCACGGCGACCCGCCGGGATCTGTCCGGAAATCGGCCTCGATCAAGGGCTCCAGAAGCCGAACACCGCCCCGTCGAGGGCGGTCGGCTCTGGGCCGTCGGCCGGGATCGCGAACAGCTCGCGTCGCCGCCGTTGCCTGAAGCCCGGCAGACGCGGGGCGATCGCGGAGCTGTCCGGCGCCCACATCCGGTGGCTCAGCGCGTACTGGTCGTAGTGGGGGCAGGATCCCGTTCACGAGCTTGCTCGACGGAAGCGCGACCGCGCGCTGGGCCCGGGTGGTCCCCGAGGCGGCGTCGTGACCGAACGACAGGGTCGGCGGGACGTAGGCCAGGCGGCGTCGGCAGGCCGAACGCGCCGGTCGTCGGGACGGACGGACGACGCGAGATCGGCGCCGTCGCTCCCGACGACCTCGTTGCCGGTCGACTTCAGCGTGAGCGCGGCGATCGTCTTGCCGTCGGGCGACCAGAAGAACCCGATGACGTCGCCGTCGAGCAGGGTCCGGGTCTGCCCGGTCTGTGGATCGATCACCTGCAGCGGGCCCAGCGGGAAGCCGCAGGTCGTTCGCGACCGGCTGCGTCTTCGCGACGAACGCGAGCATCGCGCCGGCCGGATCGAACGAGACGGCGGTGGACCCGAACGCCGGCGCGGTCGAGCGTCGGGATCGGTCGGCCGCCTCGACGGTCACGACGCCGGCCGAGTCGTTGCCGGTCGTGACGTATCAGCCCGGTACGCGCCGGGTCGTGGCTGACCGCCGGCGAGCGGAAGAGCCCGGCGCTGAGCGGCACCTGCTCCGCCGACGTCCGTCGAGCGCGACCTCGCCGAGGAACGAGTCTCGCGCCGCTCAGCCCGATGTGGGCCACGACGTGCTCGCTGCCGAGCCAGTCCCAGTAGAGCGGCGCGCCCTCGCGGACGACCTTCGGCCTTCGCCGAGCCGTCGGCCGGCGCGACCTCGAGCGCGATCCGGTCCGGCTCCTGGGCGAGGAATGCGATCTGGCGGCCGTCCGGCGACCAGTAGGCGTAGAACGGCGGCACGTCGGCGCTGTCGTAGACGATCGTGGACTTCGCCGCGGCATCCGCGGCGTCGAGCACGTAGATCGGCGCTCGAGTCCTTGTCGTCGCCCGTGACCGCGATGCGGGTCCCGTCCGGCGACCAGGTCGGGAAGCCGAACTCGACGCCGGCGACATGGATAGTCGACGACCTCGCCGCCCTTCGCGTCCATCGTGTGGAGGTGGCCCGCGGCGTCGGTGACCGCAAGGCAGCGGCTCCGGCCGCGGCGTCGGTCTCGGGTCCCGCGATGACGATCCGGCCGCCGACGACGGCGAACGAGATGAACGCGAGCGATCAGGACGATGACGAGTGGCGATGGTTCCGCGACCGGGGCGGCGGGGCTCGATCGGCCTCGACGTCGACCGGGTCGACGGGCTCCGTCGCAGCGGCGGCTCGGCTGGCTCGGGCGGTGCGAGCCGCGGGCGGCCCGGACGCTCCGCGAGCGCGAACGCCGGCTCGGCAGCGCCGGATCGGTGAGGGCGGCCCTCGTCCATCACTGACAGACTCTACGTCCGACAACCCCAGGAGGATGCACGCCACCGATGGCTCGGGCTGCCACCGACGCCCCGTGTCCTGACGCGACGCCAGCTCAATCGCGTCGCTGCTCGCCGCCAGTGGCTGCTCGCGCGCCGTGCAGGCCACGGCCGAGGAGGCGATCGAGCACCTGGTCGCCATGCAGGCCCAGGAGCCGTTCGATCCGTACACGGCGCTCTGGTCGCGGCTCGTCGACTTCCGGCCGGAGGAGCTGAGCGACCTCATCGCCACGAGGCGGGCCGTCCGTGCGCCGTCGATGCTGCGACGACCATCCACCTCGCTCACCGCCCGCGACTGGCTCGCGCCTGCGGCCCGTGCCTCCAGGTCGTCCAGGAGCAGGGGCTTCCGCGGCAGCCCGTTCTATCCGGAACCTCGAGGGTGTCGATCTCGACGAGGTCAGCGCCGAGGGACGGCGGCTCCTCGACGAGCGGCCGCGCAGCGGCAACGACCTGGGCAAGGCCCTCGCGGAACGCTGGCCCGGCCGCGATCCGGCGCTCGCTGGGCTACGCGGTCCGGAGCCGCGTGCCCGTCGTCAGATGCCGCCGCGCGGGCTCTGGGGCAAGCGCGGCGGGCCCGTGCTCGCGATCGGGCGAGACGTTGGCTCGGGCAGCCGATCGGGACCGACGACGCGCCTCGACGCGATGGTCCTCCGCTACCTCGCGGCGTTCGGGCCGGCGAGCGTGATGGACGTCCAGACCTGGTGCTGGCGGACGCAGGCTTGGGCCCGGTGCTGGAGCGGTCTCCGGCCCGGAGCTCCGGACGTTCCGCGACGAGGCGAGCCGCGAGCTGTTCGACGTCCCGGACGCGCCGATGCCGGACCCGGACACGCCGGCCCCGGTCCGGTTCTTCCCGACGTACGACAACATCTTACCTGTCCCACAAGGACCGCAGCCGGATCATCGACGAGCACGCGTCGTGGACGACCGCGCGCGAGCCAGTTCAACCGAGATCTTCCGCGTACGGATCGTTCGCAGTCGACGGGCTCACGTCGTCGGCGGCTGGCGCCTGGAGCGAGACGCGAAGCAGCGGCCGGCTACGGTCGTCGCGATCCCGCTCGTTCCGCTGGCGGCGGCGGCGCGGCGGGATCGTCGAGGCGGAGGCCGATCGCGCTGGCGGCCGTTCCTCGCGCCGGAGCTCACCGACCGCGACGTGCGGTTCGACCGAGCGGCCGTCGCCGCGATGACCGCCTCCCGGCGAGCGCGGCGGTCGCGCGCTCGCTGTCGGCGGCTCGTCGCTTCGCGATGCCGGTCCTGTTCGTGCTCGCTCATCCCGCACCCGCTCGAGCAGCCGTTCGGCGTCGACTTCCACGCTCTACCGCGACGTCGCGATCCGCTGGCTCGGCGGCGGGCCGTACTCTCGAGCCGTACCAGCTCGCCGGGCCGTACCAGATCTCGGCCGGCGACGTCCTCTACCCGCCGGTCGCGCTCTGGCTGTTCGTGCCGTTCGCCGTGCTGCCGTAGCCGCTCGCCGCGGTCTCTGTGGTGGGCGCTGCCGATCCGCGCCGTCGCCTTCGCGGTCGTGGCGCCTCCAGCCGCGACCCGCGTCGTGGCCGCTGATCGCGCTGCTGCGTCGCCTGGCCGACGACGCTGCTCAAGACGTGGACCGGCAACCCCGTCATCTGGTGCGGTGGCGGCGCTGGCGCTCGGGGTGCTGTGGGCCTGGCCGTCGGTGTTCGTCGTGCTCAAGCCGAGCCTCGGCCCGTTCGCGCTGTTCGGGGTGTGGCGGCGGTCGTGGTGGGTCGCCGCGCGGCGTCCTCGTCGTCGCGTCGATCCCGTTCGGGGCGCTCTGGGTCGACTGGGTCACGTCCGTCGTGAACTCGGAGGGTGGGGAGTGCTGTATTCCTCGCTGGAGGTGCCGATGCTGCTGCTGCCGCTCGTCGCCTGGGCGTTCCGGACGCGTGGCGGCAAGTCGAGCCTACCGGCGCGGCTGAGACGCTCGAGCCTGCCAGCCGCCCAGCCCGATATCGTGGTGGAGTCACTGACGACCCAGATCGACCTCGCGACGCCAGCCAGCGCGATCGCCGCCGCCGCGACCGACGCCTCGCCCGCGACGCCTCGCCGCCGTTCCTCTTCAACCACGGCGGCGCGGACGTTCGCCTGGGCGCTCCTGATCGCCGACAAGGACCGGATCGCCTACGACCGCGAGCTGCTGTACGTCGGGGCGATCCTCCACGACATCGGCCTGACGCCGCGGCATACGACGGCCCGCGCTGCTTCGAGAACGAAGGCGGCGCGGCGGCCGCGGCGTTCGCCCGCGACCAGGGCTGGGACGCGCTCCGCGCCGAGCGCTCGCCGAGGCGATCCGGCTCCACATGCACCCGCGGGTCGTGCCGCGCGGACGGCGCGGAGGGCTACCTGCTGGGCGAGGCGACCGGCTGCCGACTGCCGCGGCCACCGCGTCGGCGAGCTCGACCCGGACGCTCGTCGCCGAGGTCGTCGCCGGCATCCCATGGCTGGACTTCACCGACGGGCTTCATCGCCCTCTGCGAGGACCAGGCCCGGCGGAAGCCCGGCTGCCTCGTCGACATCTACCTCCGGAGCGGCTTCGCCGACAGGGTCCGGAGCGCGCCGTTCGAGCGCTGATCCAGCCCGACGGCCAGCCGCCCGTCCGGTACGGCACGGTGCCGGTCAGCACGTTCTGGTTGAGGATCCGGAGCAGGACCGACGTCATCGTCGGCCTGCGTCGTCATCGAAGTCCCCGTGACCACCGGGCGCTTCGACCGCGAATTGGGTGCGCAGCGCGCTGTTCGGAGCGAGCAACGAGGTTCGAGCTTGCCGCCGATCAGGTCGAAGAGCGCGTCGCTGAGTCGTCGGGGCTGACATTCCGCTCCAATCCGACCATCGGCTTCTCGAACTCCCAGACAGTCCGGGTTCCAGCGCGCGGGCCACGAAATACAGCAGCGACTTGTGGTAGACCGCCGGCGTTCGGCGGGCCGGGACAGACGTCGTCGAGCTCCGCAACGGTTCCTCGAGGTCGTACGGCGGTGAACGCGCCTGACCGAGCCGCTCCGACCCGGGGACGCCGATTGAGGCGCGCGCGCGATGCCGCCGAGGAACTCGTCGATGCTGATCGCGCCGCCCATGAGCTGGAGCGACTCGACCGGGATGTTCTCGGCAGCGAGCCGCTCGACGACCGCCCGGCCAGCAGCACCGGAGCCCGCGCTGTGGCCGACGAGGTGGACTCGAGGTCGGGGTGCGGCGGTGCGATGCGCCTTCAGGTGCTTGATGAACGCCGTGACGCCCGGCGCCGGTGGCGTCGATCGGCTTCGACCACGGCGCCGACGCGAGGCGGGCGTTGGCCTTCATCTCCTTCCACAGCCGCTGGATCGACCGGCCCGCGATCTCGAGCAGCCGTGTCGAGCTGCCTCGTCAGCCGCCGGCGAGCTGGCCGCCCGAACGGCAGGTGCTCCTGCTGGTGCTGAAGCCGAAGACGAGGATCGTCGTCGACCGCGTCGCTCTCCCAGACACGATGTGGACCGGGTAGATGTAGTTCTGGCGCCACCAGTCGATCATCCGGTCGGCGATCTGGATGCCCCAGCTCCTCGCCGACGAGCCCGCCGTGGGCGTACAGCACGAGGCGTCGCTTGTGGCTGCCCTGCGCGCGGCGTCGCCCAGGCCGTCGATGTCGGCCGCTCATCTTCGCGGCGACGCCGGCGATCTGGGCCAGGCTCGCTCGTCGCCTTGCCTCTTCGTGTCCATCCGGCCGCGCCGGCCGTCACGTTGACCACGTAGGACTTGAGCTGACCAGGTCCATGCCGGCGCCAACGACGAAGCCGCCGCCCGGCGAGGATGACCTGTCGCCGGCGCGGGATGATGCCGACCTGCGGGCACGCCGGGCCGGGCGACCCACGCGTCGTAGGCGTTGTCGAGCCAGTCGGCGTACGGCAGCGTCGCGTAGCCGCGGCGGCCCCACGTCGTGCCCCACGAGTTCTGGACGAGGAAGCCGACGTCGTTGTAGCCGGCGAGCAGGAACGCGTGGCCGCCCAGCGGATCGGGCTCGCGACCCTCCGGGCGGCGGATGACCCAGATCGGCTGGCCGTGGTGCATCTCGCGCATCGGCTCCCGCCAGCCCTCGTGGATCGCGGCCGATGCCGCCAGCGCGTTCGAGCTCCGTCAGCGCCGACTGCATGTCGTCGAGCCGGCGGGCGTTGACCCGGTAATAGGCGCCGAGCGGCGTCTTCATGCACTCGGCGATGAAGCCCGAGGTCGTCGAGGTCGGGCTCAGGGAACGTGCTGTAGCTCCAGGTCCTCGCCTGTGCAGACCCCGTGGTGGTACCAGCCTTGAGCGCGCCCGCGAAGCGACGACCCGACGTCGGCGTTGCCGGGGAACTCGTCGTACTTGCGGGCAAGTGCGTAGAGCATGTACGGCGAGCTGGGCTTGGATCGTCAGACGCGCGGGGCGGGCCGTTCTGGCGGCTCGTTTGCGCGCGGCAGCGAATTGACCGTGTCGATGAGCGCAGCCACGGCGTGGCCGGTGCACGACTGGCCCTTCTGGTCGAGGACCTTGCCGGCGCGACCATCGAGGACAGGCGGCAGCATCTGGAGCTTTGGCCGGTACTGGAGGTCGAGGGCGTCGAACGGGTCGGGCAGCGCGTTCGTTGCGATCGTGTTGCTTGCCGAACTTGAACTCCGTCGGAACGTGTTCGTCTTGACCATGACTGCCCTCGATCCTCGCGCGCGGCTCGCGCGGGCGAGCGATACGGGGGACGCGTCAATCCGCCGTCGCGTCCGCGGATGCCGTCTGGGCAGAATCGGGTCAGTCGGGCCGTTGTCGGAGGGCCGATCCGGGCTCGTCCACGGCGCGAGGTTGCGCAGGAGCGTCGCGGCCGACATGGCGGTTGAGCGAGGGGTCGCGGCCGTCGCGTCTTCAGCCGCCTCGCCTCGGCGATCACGCCGGCGGGAACGGGCTCGGCTACGGTCCGGTTCCGGCGGAGTCGTCGAAGACCGGTGTCCCGGCCTCGGCGCCCATGACGCCCACGACATCGCCGTCGGCCTCGGTCGCCTGCGTCGTCTCGCCTGCGATCCTGCGTTGACGGCGTCGGCCCGCGCGTTCGCCCCGACCTGGTCGAGGTCCGGCGGCTCGGGCAGCAGCCCGGCGAGCCGGGCAATCTCGGCCGGGCTCTGCTCCTCGGCGAGACGTCCGAAGAACCCATCGAGCTCGGCGCCGTAGTCGTCGACGGCGCCGTGGACCCGGCTGATCTCGGTCTCGATCAGGGCGGCGTGTCGTTCGAGATGATCGGAAACCTCGCCGCGGCGCTCGGCGATGCGGCGCTCGGCCTCCGTCTTGATCCGCTCGATCTCCTCGGCGGCCGACCCGTTCGATCCCGGCGACGTCGTCGTCGCCCATCTTTCGCAGCTCGCTCGGCCTCCGACGCGGCCTCGCTCACGGACCTTCTGCTCGTGGGCCGCCGTGGTGTCGGCGACCGCGGCGGAGATCCGCTCCCGCTCCTGATCGCCGTCGACCGCATCGCCCGCGCGATCTCGGCGAGGAACGAAGCCGTCAGGCCTGCTCGTCCGGAGTCGGCGACGCGCGACTCGCCTGCGCTGGCCGTCCTCGGGAACCCGACGGCATGTCGGGCGCCTCGGAGGCGTGTTCGTTCGAGTCGTCGTGTTGGTACATGTGCGCCACCCCTAGGCAGCCCGAATGTACTGCTCCGCCGTCAAGCGCGGACAACGGGAAGCGGCGAAGACGGTGCGCCGCGGAACCGCCGCGCGGGCCCGGTGGTGAGTCCGGTGCGGCTCTGCCACCGATTCGGTTCCAGCGGCAGTCTCGGGCGACCCTCGTCCGCGCGGCCGCCGCCGAAGGCGACGACCGCCGGACAGGCTGCGCCGGGCTAGAAGTTGCCCGTCGCGGTGACGATCTCCTCCTGGTTGATCGGGGTCAGGGTGAACTCGAACCCGTAGAACCAGACCACGCTCTGGACGTTGTTGCTGTCGGTCCAGAGGGCGTGGAAGACGTTGTCGGAGCCGACGGCGATGTCGGTGTAGTCGCCGAAGAACCCGCCGCCGAAGCCGTGGCGGGTGTTGATCGAGGTGGGTGTTGACGTTCTGCGTCACCGTTCGTCGTCAGGTCGCGCACCTTGTAGTCGAGGCGCGCGTTGTGGATGTAGTTGCCGAGCGTGTCGCAGGTGATCCGCCCCGGAGGCGGCGGCGGACCGGCGGCGCAGGTCTGCCACGGCGAGACCGCGTCGGCCGAGTACGCCGCGAGATAGACCTGCCCGTTCGGCGCGACCGCCGGCGGCCGGGAAGACCTGCTCGACCGGCAGCGCGTCGCGGGCGCAGTCCAAACGTGGCTCGCCGTTCGGGCTGCGTGACCGGGTAGCCGATCGGCGTACAGCGCGTCGCCGCGGCGAACACGGGCGCGGCGTCCGTCCAGGTCGCGCCGCCGTCCGTCGACTATTGCTGTAGACGGCGACCGAGTAGCACTCCTCGGGATCGCCGCCCAGCCACGCGAGCGCGCAGGCCGGCTCACCGTCGTACTTCGCGCGCGCCGTCGACGAGGACCTCCGTCGTCCACGTCGCGTACAGGTCGCCGTTCGGCGCGCGCGCGCGGCGGCCGGGGAAGCTGTTGACCCGGAAGGCCGTGTCCTTCAGGACGTCGGTGTCGGTCAGCTGCGAGATCGCGACCGGCTTGCTGAAGCGTCGCTCCGCCGTCGGTCGACTTCGACGACATACGTGCTGTTGAGTTCGACGCGAGCCGGGTCGAGCCGTCCCAGAACACGTAGAGCGTGCCGTCTGGCCCGACGACCGGGCGCGAGCCCTGGTCGTAGAGGACGTTGCCGGAGATCGACTTCGGGTCGCTGAAGGTCGCGCCGCCGTCGGTCGAGCGGACGAAGAAGATCGGCGACTGGATCGTAGGCGCCGTTATGGCGCGTTGAACTTGAACCGCGTCCACGTGACGTAGACGTTGTCGCGGAACGCGGCTCGACGCGTGGCTGTCGACCGCGATCCACTCCTTGTCGTTGAGGGTCGACGGCGCCGTCGTCTGGTTGATGAAGACCGGCGGGCCCCACGAGAGCGCGTGCCGCTGCGTCGAAGCGTGCCCTTGTTGACGGCGACGGTGTTGGGCGCCGACGTCGCGATTGAACCCGAGGCCGGCGTAGAAGACGTTGCCGTGGCGTGTCGAACGCGACCGCGGGATCGCCGCCCGCGTCGTACTGGCCGCCGGCCAGGCGCGGTGACGCCGGGATCAGCGTGCCGAGGTGGTCCGGATCGGTGCTCGCGCAGCACCACGTCGCCCCGCCGTCGTTCGAGTAGTACGTGCCGGAGTAGCCGTCGCCGAGGGCGCTGCACGGCGTCCCGTCGATCGTGCAGGTCCACGTCCGGCGTGACGTAGTCATTGGCCGACGCCGACGACCCGGTTCGGGTTGTTCGGGTCGACCGCGATCGACGTCTCGTTCTGGGGCGCCGCCGCCGTGTCCTGGTTGACCAGGACGTTCGGCGGCGCGATCGAGGTGCCGTCGAGCGGGCTCGAGAGGACGATCGTTGGCGTCGATCGGGTCCGTCGGGCCGGGCGGCGGCGCTTCCTCATCTGCCTCCGGCTTCTTCCTCGAGGAACGCCGAGAAGCGGACCTGGAGGCCGGCCGTGCCGATGCAGCGACGCGACGCCTTGCCGGCGAGGGTCGAGATGTCGTACTTCGGTGATGCGGCGATGGCGGGTGGCAACGCCAGGCTCAACAACAGGAGCGCGACGAAGGCGGCACCAATTGGCGTGCGTGCTCTCACAGGAGCGTCCTCCGCTGGGCACGGGCGTCCGCGCGGGCAAATGGATGGTCGGGCTCGTCCCGTCGAGCCCGATCTGACCGGGCGAGGGCGATCACATGCGGGGCCTAGAAGCCGCCACCCTACTACCGACGCGGCGATGGGGCCTTTGCAGCCGAACCTGGTCAGCGTCGTCGAACGCCACGGGCAGCCCGCCAACGCTCCCCATGCGCGAGACGCTGGCGAGACGCTCGTATCGCCAGGTCTTGACCAGCGTCGTAGTGACCCACGATGTCCCCATCACGGAGTTCGCGAAGGCCGACGGCAGAAGACTGGGGTGGGAGATCTGGTCTGATGGCCGAATTTGCCGAGACGATCTGTGTCGGCATCCCACCCGTGCAGGCGACGTACGAGCGCCAACCTCGACCAGTTCCTTCGTCCGGTTCCGTGACGGCGTCGACGATGACCGGATCGAGTCGATCCCGATCGAATCGAAGCTTTCGTGGCCAACCGCGTCGACGACCATCCCGCCGGCGCGATCCGGCGTTGCGCGGCGGACAGATGCTGGCTGCACGACCGATCGTGGATCGTGAATCCGCGGACCTCGCGCGTCGGGTCCGGTCGATCGGGCAGGGCGCGGTCGAGCGTGTCGCCCGTCTACTACGTCCAGGGCCAGGGACCGGAGAGCGCAGGCGTCCCCGATCCCCAAACCGCCCCCGTTGTGCGGCTCAAGGACGATCCTGACCGGAAAAGCGCCGCTGCCAGCCTGGAGGCTGGCCTCCTGGAGCGGAACAAGGTCGCGTCGGACCCGCTCCGCCGTTCCACTACTTCACCGTCGGTGACTGATGCCACTGACATCAACGACGGCGCCTCGCACGGGTTTCCGAGATCGAGGGCGTGGACGTCGCCGAGTTCGGACTGGCTGGAAGCCCGAGACGTACATGCTCGTCCCGGACCGACACATTCTGGGCTGAACCAGTGACTCTGGCCCAGATCGGAATGGTTGAACGCCTGGGACGTCGGCCTGGGGGCGGCAGGTGTCTGATCTGCCGACATCGACTCGGGCCTCCAGATCCGCCCATCCGGATCCCACGTTCACGCCGAACACCTGGCGCGGGACGCCAACGCACTTCCCGACGCCGACCAGAGCTCCTCGGCGCGGATGCCGCCGCCCTGGCTACAACGCCGGTCCATCGGCCGTGTCCCACGGGATGGGGGCGAACCCGCCGGGACGCAAGCCGCAGGCCATCGTCAGTTACCGGCGCCGGCGTTGCCGGTGTAGGGGCGGCTGTCTCGATCATGCCGGTGCGGTCTCGGGACTGTGCCCAGTGCCGACCGTGTCGCCGCCGGGCATCAACTGGGCGTCGACGAACGGCGCGCGCGTCGCGAACCTGAGCCTGACGACGACCGAGAATCGGCTGCCGCGTGACGACCGCCGTGACGAACGCGAGGGCCGGGCGTGGATGGTCCCCCAAAGGCGACCGGGAACAAAGCGGCGGGAACACCAGGCTTGCCGCCCGCCAGTCTGGTCTTCCCCGGCCAAACTGACATCCCACGATGACGGATCGGCGTCGGAGCTGTCCGGACCAGAACGACCAGCGCAAGCCGACCCGCCAGCGCGGACGGCGAGTGCTGGGGGCGCCGGTGCCCGGTCCCGAGGTCGACGTGATCGCCCCTGGCGTCCTGGTGCCGGATCGACCGACGAGCAGGCGCCGCGGGCAACAACCGCGGCGGGCGCGGGCGGCTCGTGGCCTGGGCGATGTGCGGCAGCACCGGTGACGCTGCAGCAACTACTTGCGTGGTTCTCTTTGGCCCTATAATGTCGGCCGCCACGCCCCATGTCGCCGGCTTCGCGGGCCTCATCTTCTCGCAGTACCTCGACGCCGACGAACCAGCAGGTCCGCGACATCATCGAGCGAACGGCGGACAAGGTCAGCTCGGCCATGTACGTGCCTACGCGAACGACCTGACCCGCCCATCGGAACCTGGTTATCAATCGAGGTCGGCTACGGCCGGATCAACGTCAATGCCGGCATCCGCTACGCCGACTTGGTGATCTCTCGACCACGACCTGGACACGGGAAACGTCCCGTCGTCGACGCGCTGGCGGCTTCGGACGCCCCTGCATCTTCTGGGGCTACCAGCCGTGGCCGCGTCACGACGACGAGCCAGCCGGCGGGCAACCCTGTCGGTCTATCGAGCCGGCGATGGCCGGCCAGACAACTACGTCCACGCCGATCACCAATGCGGCCCAGCAGCCCGCCGCCGGCCCAGGTGACCTGGCACATCCTCGACTACCCGGGGATGGCCTGATCTGGCCGTGACCGACTGAACGCCGCGAACCAGATCGCGACCGCGTCGATCGCGGCGATTCCGCCCGGGGCGACGATTCAGGTCCAGGCGCTGTGGTTGCAGGCACTGGTGAACACCGCGTCCGGCTACGTCCACCATGCATGATGGTCCAGGTGACGAGCGCGACCGACGTCGGCGGCCACGGAAACTGGCTCACCCTACAACAACATCGCGGCAGCACAACAATCTCGTTCGCCGCCAGCCTCGCTGCAGGCCTTTCGAGTCGTACATCATGCTGTTCGCTGTCGAAGATGCTGTGGTGGCAGTCCGGCACGGATGATCGACTGTTGCTCAACCTCCGGAACGCGGAAGGCGCGAGGTAACCTCGTCGACACCCGTCCCGATCCCAACCTTCCGTACATCGACCGGATCGTGCACGACCGGCGATCCGACGACGATGGCGACGACTGCTGCCGGATCGGTTCTCTCGGCGACGCCCGGTTCCTCGTCTATTGAGGCTGGGGCGGCCAGTTCCGCAAGGGATCCATGATCCGACCCGATCCTCGGGGCAGTGGGGAGTCGCGCTCGACGAGGTCAAATGAGGTCCGAGCGGCGCGTCGCTACCGGCAAGGCCGGCCAGGTTCGAGCCCGACGGGACCTCGTTGCTTCCATCCGGTTCCCGCTCGGTGCGGGCGTGGTCAAACCCGGCTGCCGTCTCATTACGCCGTCGACCTGGCGTCCGGTCGAACGTGTATTGTCGAGTCGATGTCACCTTGCGTCACCCGGAACGCCGAGCGGCGGGGTGACGCTCGAGGTGTCCGGCCGTGAGCCATCGTCGAGAGGAGCCAACGCCAAACGATGAGTTCATCGAGCCGGTCTATCGGTCGACGATCACCGGCCGGACACGAGCAGATGTTCGGTTCTGGTCAAATTCGGCCTCGGCATCGCCGTCTCGAGCACCGCCGCGGACGCTGCCCGGCGAGAAGGGGTATTCGGTCGATGCCTTCCCCTCACGGGCCCAGGTCGACCGCCTCGCGGCCGGGTTCGCCGTGAAGCCGGCCCCGACGCGCACGAGATCGGTCGGCAGCGCCAGGCCGGAGGTCGGGGACCGGCAACCGCTACGCCGACCGCGATCACCCGAACCGATAGGCACGGACCGGCCAGCACACCGTGGCCCGCGGCCCGCAGGGGAGCACGCCATGCCGTACCTGAACGTGGTCGAAGTCGAGTCCGCTCTGACCTCTGGCGGGCTGCCCTACGCCGGGTCCCGAGCTGGATCGCGCTGTGCCCCACACGACGGGAGGGTCGAACGTCGCATCGCGATGCGGATCGGCAATGGCTCCGGTCTCCTCGCACCGGCGTTCATGCGGACGTGGCGGCCTGCATGCACGCGAATGGGGCGTTCGACATCCTCGTCTTCCTGCTCGAGTGAGGTGGCCAAGGCCTACAAGACCGGCACCGGCATCACCCTGGCGGCGATCTCAGCGCGTCGGCTGCCGTTGCTCGTGGTTAGTTTCGACCTGACCGTCTTCCCCAGACCAACCCGGACGGCCGCAACTACAGCATGACGGTCGACTCCCGTGCTTGGCGGAAGAACCGTCGACCCATCGCCGGTGGTGTTTGGCTGCGCGGGTTGACCAACCGAACTTCGACTTCATGTGGGAACTACCCGACCTACTACCGTCGAGCGCGCCGGTCCGTTCCCGACGAGCACCTGCGGTCTGTAACTCAACTGGCTACCAGGTTCATATCGGCCCATCGGCTGCATCCGAGCCGGAGACGCAGAACGCCGTTTCGATCCTGGACGGCCGGGCCGAACGTCCGGTTCATGATCGACGTCCACAGTTACAGCAAGCAAAGATCCTACAACTGGGGGCGATGACGAGGATCAGGACCGCGCGCCCGGCATGAACTCTTCACAACGCGGCCTACAACGGTCAACGCGGCCTTGAACGGTGACGCGTACAAGGAGTTCATCCCCGGCGGCGAGCCTGACGACGCAGGTCACCCTCGCCAATCGGATGCAGGTATGCGATCGCCGCAGGTGCGCGGCACGAGCTACGCGGTCGAGTCGTCGTTCGACCTGTACCCGACGTCACGTCCATCGACTACGCCTACGGCCGGTACCTGGTTTCTCGACGGCTCGAAGTCGAACGTCTACGGGTTCGCGGGCGAGGAGTTCCAGCCGCCGTACAGCGAGATGGCCAACATCATCGAGGAGAATCGCCGCCGCGATCCTCGACTTCTTGCGTCGCGCTTTCCCGTGGACCGAGTCCACAGGACGTCCGCGTTCGCGACAACGTTGGCGATACGGGCGCTGTCCCGGTGGCCGGCGTCTTCTGGGAGAGCCCGGATATCGCGGTCCGCAATGCCGACGACGGACGGTGGTCGACCAGCCTGCACTGGAGCGGCCAGACGAACTACGTCTACGTCCGCGCCCAGAACGGCGGTCTGGTCGCCGCTTCCGGCGTGCACGTGAACCTGCGGGCGGTCCGGTTCCCAGGGACTGAGTTCACCTATCCGCTGGACTGGACTGTGCTCGACGCGACGCATTCCAACCGACGCCGTTGACCGTGGACTTCGCGTCGATCGCCTGCGGACGGCCGTCGCTGTTCACCTTTCCGCGGCGCAGGTCGCGACGTAAGCTGTGGCGAGCTTCGGCAGTCCGGCGGCTGGCACCTGGTGCCTGCTCGCGGAGGTGACGTCCGCGAACGATTACAGTCCGACATCGGGCAGCCACAGCAATACGTAACTGGAACGAAGTGCCATC
>ERZ1370068.4770-contig-3825_pt1 | contig 93212 bp, 115 predicted proteins | sample MGYA00561227_ERZ1370068 | MGnify/ENA primary metagenome ERZ1370068 (study PRJEB38410, sample SAMEA6850437) | metagenome | study: Metagenomic assessment of the ecological functions of the soil: analysis of the soil microbiota associated with the... | reverse complement strand
CCACGTATTGCTATCGGCGCCATAGAAGCAACGCCGATCAGCGCTCCGCGCGCTCAGGATCGCGCATGGAAGCCCAGGCTCACGGCGCATCTCGGGATGTGAAGCGCGACGTCGTTCGGGAGGTTGTAGACGCTGTTCTCGAATCCGGTGGCGCCGCCCGCGCCCAGCCACACTTCGTTCCTCGATAATCGGCGGCGCGCGGTGATCCGATCGACCCCACGAAAGCATTCGCCCAGGCGATCACCGCCGATGAGATGGCGGGGTCCTCATGGCGTCCCTCCCGCTGCAGGGGCGGCCGCGGGTGGAGTTGCTCGGCGATGGCCTGGCAGTCCCGGCGGAAGCGCGGCCGTTTCCCGGGTATCGCGGCCAGTGTCGAGCTCCTCGCGCTGGAACCAACCAAATGGGACCTGGCTCCGGGCGTGATGGGGAGGGCAGCGAGAAGCTGCCGCAGCGTGGCGCCAGCAAATTCTCGGAAGCCTGGCAGCTCAGGCGCGTGCCGTCGATGGCTGGCGGCCGGTGGTCGGGCGCGCGCTCACGCATCGGATGCAACTGCGACCTGCAACATGCTCGGCTTCGCCCGACCCTCGTCATCACACGGATGTCTGGAGGACGCCCGGGCCCGGCCCATTGACGTGCGCCCGCAGGGTGTAGGTCCCGGCCGGGATCTCGAACACCGTGATGCCTGGCATCCGTCGTCTGTGTCAGGTTCAGCTCGGATGAGGTCCAGCCGTACATCGGCGACTCCCGCCCGCCACTGAACGAGCACCTGAGCGGCTGCCGACGACCGGTGAGGTCGGTGCGGTGGATCGGCCATCGCACGAGAGACTCGCGGCGGAGAGCAGTTGTCATGATACTTATTCTTTCGCATGATGCGGGTCCTCCTCGCCCTCATCCGCGACTGCGGCTCTGCGTCCTGAGCGGCCCGGCAAACGTCGAACAATCCCCAACTATTACCGAGCTGCACCCGACATCAAGCATCATCCGGGTTCCGTCCTGACTGCCAATCTGGCGCCTGCGTGCCTGTCTGTCATGAAGGCCAGGGGTCCGTGCCCGGGCTCAGGCCGATCTCGAAGTCCCGCAACGTCGGCGCAACGATACGGACTGGTGACGCCTGATGCGGCTCTCGCTGGCAGCCAGGTCTCCGCCTGGCGCCGATCGCGGCGCGTGGGGAGCCTGGACGTGAAAGGCGGTGATCCTCATGTCGACTTCGCTGGAGGAATGTGGAAAGCTTCTTTGTCGTGGCTTTCACCGCGCCCTCCTGGGCGCCTGCGGGCACGTCGCCTCGGGCTGATCCGGTGCGGGCCGAGTTCGAGCGCAACTTCACCGAGCGCGGGGAGATCGGCGCGGCGGTGTGCGCCTAGCTGGCGTGAGAAGGTGGTAATCTGTGGCGGTTGCCGCTGGCAAGCGCGGCGACGCGCCCTGAGCGGGACACGATGGTGTCGCGAACTCGACCACCAAAGGGATTTCCGCGATGGCCCTGCGGTCGCGAACGCCCGCGGCTGGCTCGCCGACTACGAGGCCTGATCGCGCGCTACTGGCCCGAGTTCGCGCAAGGCGGCAAGGAGGCCATTACCGTCCGGCAGCTCGCCCGTCAGGTCGGCTCGTGCGGCTGGATGACACTCTCGATCGAGCGGCTGCGCGACCTGACGACCGCGCCGCCTGCTCGCACGTCGCAGGTGCCGGCATGTGTCGCCGGGAACCCGTCACATACAATGCAAGATACATTTGGTCATCTTTACATGCAGGAGAGCTGATCCGGCGCACGGATCCCGCGCACCGACGCTGGGCCGTTTTTCCACGAAGAGATCGCCATCCTGCTCGGCTCGATCTCTTCATCGGGCTGCCGGCCGGGGATCCTACACCGGCTTGCGACCGTGGTGCCGTTCACGCGTCGCGCACCCGCGCCCGGCTACAATCTCGAAACCACGCTCCTTCGTTTCCGGGTTCATCGCCGCCAGCAGGTCGTGATGCTCTCTCTCGCGCGGACCCGAACGACCGGCGTTACCCGGCGTTTGCGTCCTGGCGGGCAACGGTGTCGGTGACGATAGCGATAGCGATCGGTGAAGCGCTCTACTCGGTGTTCGCCGGAGGGGCGGAGCGGAACTCTTCGGCGTTGGAGCGAGCACGTGATGGCGAAGATCACCGCCGAGCCGGCGTCAGGATCCGGGGCGATGATCGCGCCTGCGGCGTTGAGCTGGTTCTGCTCGGTTTCCTCCGGTTCGGGGCCAGATGGTTTCGGGCTTGAGCCTGCGCGACTGGCATTCTGCGGGTAGCGGTTCGTTCACTGCCGATCCGGACGCGCGTCTGGGCTGGCGCTCACGTCATGAACAGGATGAACTACCACAGATGTTTGACGGACCTCGTGAGGCGGCGTTCGCGACGCGGTCCAGTCGCAGATCGCGCGATACCGGGTGGAGGTCGGAAGCCATGACTCGGACTGAAAACAGTGATCGCCATGAGCCCTGTTGTCAGTGGCATCGCGTCGTCTCTGGCCTACGTCGCCAAGGAACGTCCCAGCGCGTGGCAGCGCCCGCCAGCCCGTCTCCCCACACGGCCGCGAGCTGTCGGCGATCGGGCACGCCCTCGCGCCGCCCGGTGGCTCGGCCCGGTACAACGTAAAGCTCACGCCTTCGCAGGCAGTGGGCATCCTGGGGGAACGGAGTATCGCAATCAGCGCTGCGAGTGTAATGGCCGCTGATCGCGAACGCGTGCCGGCCTGCGTGGCCTCCCCTATGCACCCGCGCGGGACCGGGCCCACGGGGACGGATACCCCGCACATCGCCTTCACCGTAGCGACGGTGGTCGTGATCCTGCTGACGCTCGAATCGGGGCGTTGGCTTTCGGGAAAGCGGTTCCGTCTCTATCATCGTGATCTCTCCTCGTCGTGCCGTGCCGTACCGCTGGCGGTGACGGAGGGGGCCGCGGATCGCGGCGAACCAGCTGACTCATGGGCCGGGCTCAATGGAGCGCATCGTCATCGGCGTTTACCTGCTGTGGATCATCGTGCTGGCGGTCGCGCTTTCCGCCTCCGCGCTCAAGATCAGCGAGAAGCCCACGCGACTTCATCGAGTCGCAGGGGCTCTCGGACGCTGGCTCCTCGGGTAGGATTCGAACCTAGCAACCCTCCGGTTAACAGCCGGATGCTCTGCCGTTGAGCTACCGAGGAGCGAGCGGTGCGATCCCCGGCCCGCTGCATGGGAGCGGTCCCGGCCAGGGCCGGCAGTCAAAATGAGGCGGAGTCTATTTGGCCGCTAAGGTCAACGGTGCACGGCGGCGAAACGTCGCCCTGAGCGCGACAACTCGCATGGATGGCTGCAACTTCGCGGCGCCGAGGTCGCGCCGCCAGCTGGACGCCAGCTCCAGCTCGGGCGCTGTGCGTAGCCCGCGTCGCTCGTCCGCCCAGGCCGGTGCTCGAGGTGCCAGCTGGACGACCGGCGGCAGGTAGTCCTCCGACCCGCCGTGCCGAGTCGAAGCCCCCAGCTCGGCGCCGGCCCGCGCGGAAGATCCAGCACCGAGGCCCAGTGCCCCAGCGTGCGCGGAAATCTCGGCGAGCCGCGAGCCCGCGCGGCGCCGATAGTCCTCCCCAGGTCAGGCGTCGACGAAGCCGGGCCTCGAGCTTCGCGCGCGCCGCGCGACGCGCTTCCGAGGAGATCGCGCGGAGCGGCCCGAGGACGTCCGGCTGAGGCCAGGTTGTAGGCCGGCGCTGCGCGAGTGTCGCCGCAGCACCGAGCCGCGCGGGCGCGAGCGCGAGGTCCCCCGCCTAGCAAGAACGCCCTGAGACCGCGTGAGGCGCTGTCCGCCAGTCCGGGAGCAGCAGCGGAGCGCTCGTCCAGCATCGCGTTCGAGGTAGGCCCAGCCGGGCGCGAGACGCGACCGTCGCCCTCGCCCAGCACGGTCGGGCAGGCGCAGCGCCGACCGCCATGCCGTGCCCCGCGCCAGCGCGAACAGCGCCTGCTCGGCGCGCCGCTTGCCGGCTGCACGCCCAGGCGCCGTGGTCGGAGCTTTCCGCGGCGGGCTCGGCATGAGCGATGGCGGTCTTCTTCCTCGGCGTAGGGCGCTCTGCCCTTCGCCCACGAGACACCTGGCCGGTTGAGATCATGACGAACCGCCCTGCGCGCATCCCGGGCGACGTGCGCGAGCCAGGCCGAATCCGCCCATCGAAGAGGCCGAAGTCGACCGTGACGTCGAATCAGATCTGAGATGCCGCCGCAAAGGCGGCGGCATCGTTACGATCGGCGTGGAGTGGTGTCGTACCCGGTACCGGTGGCGTGCCGCGCGAGAACGTGGTTTTATGCCGCGCGCCACGAGAGCCCGCGCGCCGCGTGGCCGCCGAGGAAGCCCGAAGCCGCCGACCAGCAGGATGTCGAGCGCCGGCACGGGAGCGCTACGGGAGCGGTGGGGAGCGTGGGGTGCGGCCACCGTCCCGGGTCAGCTTTTCAGGTACTTCTTGGAAGAACTGAAGCGTACGCCCGTGGCGCGAGCTTCGACGCGTCGGCGTGGTAGGACGGTCGGGTTTCGTTCATGAACGCGTGCCCGGCCCCGGAATAGGTGTGGTATCTCCCCACCTTGCCGGCTCGCGAGCCCCGCCTTGAGCGCGTCGTATTCTGGTCGGAGCCGATGCCCTGATCGGTGGCGCCGAAGTGGCCCAGGAGCGGAGCACCGGAGCCGGGCGAGAACCTCGATCGGTCTCCGGGCGGCCGTAGAACATCACCGCCGCCGAAATCTGCAGGGTTATGGAGCGCCAGAGCTGGCTGATCCGACCGCCCATGCAGAAGGCCCACCACCCCGATCTTCTGCTTGCCCAGGCGCGGTTGAGCGCATTACCGGCGACCGCGTTTCGAGATCACCGACGCTTGCCCGTCCAGGCCGCGCATCAGCTCGGGCCAGCCGGATCGTCCGCCACCTTGCCAGTGGTAGAGATCGGGGACGATCGCGCGACGCAGCCCTCCTGGCGCCAGCTTCCGCGCGGCGATGCCGCGGATCAGCCGCGTTCAGGCCCCACCACTCGCGGACCACGACGCACCGGCCGGGCGCCCGTTGCGCCCGGCCGGCCACGCCACGAACGCGGTCGTGCCGATGGCGACCGAGGCGCACGCGCGAGTGTCCCGCCCGCGTCGCGCGCGGACCGGCGCCCGCCGCCGCCACCCGACGTCCGGGAGGCCGCGCGAGGCGAGCGGCGCGCACCGCGTTCCCGACGGCATCGAGAGGCGAACGGCCGTCGCCGCGCAACGCCTTCACGCCGCCGGGACGAACGAGCCGGCCCGCCTGATCAGGAGCAACGATCTGCAGCTGCGCGTCGCCGCCTCCAGTGGCGCCCAGATAGGCCTGCGAGTCCGGCTCAGGCGGGCTCACAGGCATCGAACCTCGGCGCCGCGCCGGCGCTCGATCCAGCTCGCGGAGCGAGGCGGGCGCAATCGCGGGCAGGTCCCCTCGCGCCGGGGTCGGGCGGCCGCTCCGCGAGGCGTGGGCGTCGAGGCGTCGGAGCCACGCTCCACCCTCCGTTAGCCTGCACCCGCGGTGACACGCTCCCGCAGATGCAGGTCGAGCCCGCCGGGGACCGGCGAGCGGCGCTCATGCCGGCAGCAGCGCGGCGCTCGCCACCTGCTGCAGTCGTGCGACCGTGCGACGGCAGCGTCCTGCGGTCAGCGTCACGATGCGCGACGCCCGCGCGCACCCGCGCCATGAGCTCGCCCTGGTCGCACGGCTTGATGAGGTAGTCGTCGGCGCCGGTCTCGAGCGCCGAGCAGCTGGTCGCTGATCTCGCCCTTGGCGGTGAGCAGGATGAAGTAGGGCGCGGCCTCGCGCAGCCCGGTCTTGACCGACTGGCAGCAGCTCGAGACCGTCCACCTCGGGCATCATCCAGTCGGAGATCACGAGGTCGGGCTCGTGCGTGACGATCGCCTTCATGCCCTCGCGGCCGTCGGCGGCGGTGATCACCTGGTAGCCCTCGGCCGCCAGCCGCTTCTGCAGCACGCGCTGGAAGAACGGATCGTCCTCGACCACCAGGATCTTGACGTCGGTCGACCGGCTTCATGCGGCCTCCCGCTCGATCCAGCGACTGGATCTGGCCGACGAACGCGTCGTGGTCGACGATCGGCTTCGAGACGTAGTCGTCGGCGCCGCTCTCGGCCAGCAGCGTCTGCTCGTCGCCGCGCATCGCGTGCGCGGTGGCGAGCACGCACCGGGATCGCGCGCGTCGCGGCGTCCGCCTTGAGCAGCCGGCACAGCTCGACGCCGCTCACGGCGCTGCCCTCGCCAGCGCGAGTCGGCGAGCGAGACGTCCATCACGCACCAGGCGCCACGTCGCCGCCGCGCGCCAGCTGCAGCAGCTCGTCGGCGACTCGGTCACCGTGCACGCGGCAGCCGCCGCGCTGCTCGAGCAGCTTGCGGAACAGCAGCGCGTTCATCGGCGTCGTCCTCGACCACCAGCACGTGGTTCATGCCGCCTCCTGCCGTCTCTCGGCCGGCGTCCGTCGCCGTCGCGCGACCCTGGAGATGCCAGTCGATGATGTGCGAGAGCAGCTGCGGGATTGTCGTGGACCGCGGTCTTCGGCACGACGTCGAGCACCAGGCCCATGCTCCAGCAGCCGCTGCTCCTCGCCGTTGCGCGCCTCGGGAAAGTTGGTCAGCACCAGCACCGGCAGCTCGGCGGCGGTGCCGGTCAGGGTCATCTCGCGCAGCACGTCGTAGCCGCTGACCTCCGGCATCATCAGGTCGAGCAGCAGCAGGTCGAAGCCGCGCGGCTGGGTGCGCAGCACGTGCAGGCACTCCTCGCCGTTGCTCGCGATCTCGAGCTGGAAGCGCGCCTCGGGCAGCACCTTGCGCACGTAGGCGGCCACGGTCGGATCGTCGTCGGCCATCAGCACGCGCACGTGGCGGCCCTGCGACGTCGCCGACCAGCTCCTCGATCTTGGCGACCAGCGACGACGCCGTCGACCGGCTTCATCAGGTGCTCCGGGCTGCGCGCGAAGCGCGGTGGACGTGAGCTTCTCGCGCAGCTCGTCGTCGAAGCCGGTCACGAACGATGAGCGGGATGTGGCGCGTGTCGGGATCGCGCGGTCATGCGCTCGGCCAGGTCCCAGCCGGTGCGCAGGCTGGCGCCCTCGGCGCACGACAGCGCGTAGTCGAGCACCACGACCGACGGGCTGCAGGCGCCGCACCAGCATCCAGCCGGCCTCGGCGTGCGGCGCTCGATCACGGTGCGGTAGCCGTGCTGGTGGAGCACCGCGGTCAGGAAGCTTGCGGAACACCGGATCGTCCTCGACCACCAGCACCAGCGCAGCCGCTGGCGGGCCCGTCGATCTGCGTCGTCGGCCGGTGCCGCTCGGCCTCGAGCGACGTCGGCGCCTGCTCGTCCCAGACCGGCAGCGAGAAGTACATGCGCGTGCCCTTGCCGTCGCCCTCGCTGTGGACGCCGATGATCCCGCCCATCAGCTCGACCAGGCTGCGCGAGATCGCGAGCCCGAGGCCGGTGCCGCCGTACTTGCGGGTCGTGCTGCCGTCGGCCTGCGTGAACTTCTCGAAGATCACGCTTCTGCCGCTCGTGCGGGATGCCGATCCCGGTGTCGACCACCTCGAACATCACGTGGCCGAGGTCCGGCTGCGGCGCTGGCGCGCGACCGTGATGCTGCCCTTGGGGGTGAACTTGAGGCTGTTGCCGATCAGGTTGATGAGCACCTGCTTGGTCTTGGCGAAGTCGCAGCGCACGACCGACGTCCTCCGGCCGGCGGCTCGAAGCGCAGCTGCGATCCCGCTCTGCTGCGCCTGGACGTGGGTGACGGTCTGGACCTCGGCGAACAGGTCGGCCGACGTCGATCCGCTCGATGTCGAGCGTCAGCTTGCCGGCCTCGATCTTGGCGATGTCGAGCACGTCGTTGATCAGGCCGAGCAGGTGGCGCGAGCACTGCAGCGCCTGGCGCAGGAACTCCGCGCTCCTCGTCCGGGTCTCGCACATGCCGTCGAGCACCAGCTGCAGGAACCCGATCATGCCGTTGAGCGGCGTGCGCAGCTCGTGCGAGGTGTTGGCCAGGAACTCGCTCTTGAGCCGCGAGGCCTCCTCGAGCTGGGCGTTGACCTCCTCGAGGCGCCGGTTGCTGGTCTCGAGCCCCTCGGCGAAGGCGCGGATGCGCTGCTCGGCCTCGACCCGCTCGCTGATGTCGCGGACGATCGCGGTGTAGAGCAGCTCATCGCCCTCGCCGGCCTGCCCGAGCGAGAACTCGGCCGGGAACACTGTCGCCGCCGGCGCGCCGCACCTCGGCCAGGCACACCACGCCCGGGGTCGGAAGCGGATGCTGGCCACCGCGCGGGCCGCTGCCGCCCCAGCGCAGGAAGCGGTGGAGCGGCTGCCCGTCCAGCTCGGCGCTCTTGCCGCCGAACAGCATCTCCTCGGCGGCTCGGTTCACGGTGCGCACCCGGCCGTCGCGGTCGAAGGTGATGATCGCGTCGAAGGCGGTATCCAGCACCGCCTGGATGCGTGCGGCGTGGCGGTTGACAAGCTTCACCTCGTGCCGGGCGAGCCCGGTGACGTACTGCCGGCGCCACACCCACGCCAGCAGGCATACGCACAGGACCAGCGCCGAATCGAGCAGGAACAGGCGGATGACGGTGGTGCGCAGGTCGTCCAATCAGGGCGCTGCGCGGCACCTCGCCCACCAGCCCCCAGCCCAGCTCGGGCAGGAAACGGGTGGTCGCCCAGACGATTTGACCGTCGCGCCCTTCATCTCCACGTTCGACTCGACGCCGCTCGCCGCCAGCGCCGCCGCGCGCGCCTGCGGATCGCCCGCCGGGATCGACCCGGGCGAGGGGGCGCCACGCTGCGGCGGGGTCAGGAGGGAGATCCACCACGCCCTCCTGCGCCACCAGGTAGGCGTGCCCGGCCACCCCGGCATCACCCAGTCGGTCGCGAGCAGCGGCGCCAGAGCCTCGTCGGCGAGACCGACCGGGACCAGCACCGGCTTGCGCGCGCTTCCGCCCGAGTCGGCACCACGGAGGCGATCGCGATCAGGCGCGCCGCGTCCGCCTTGCCGTGGAAGAGAGCCACGCGGTTGCCACCGCTCGCGAGCGCCTTGAGCACCAGGTCCTGCTCGGCGTCCGACACGGTACCGGGCGCATCGTGGCTCGCGGCCAGCCGCTCGCCCGAAGGACCGATCAGATCCACGTGATGGAGCTCGAGCGCCCGCACGGTGCGCTCCAGCTCGAGCTGCAGCTCCCGCTTCTCGGCGGCACTCCATGCGCCCCTGGCCCCGCGTTCGGCCCAGCGCACCAGCGCCGGGTTCGCGGCCGCGTACCCGCTCTGGCGCTGCGAGGTGCCAGATGCGCTCGCGCACCTCGTTGCGCTTGGTGTCGGTGCCGCGAGCGAGCTGTTCCCAGCGGCGCTCGGCGAGCGCCGTGCGCTCGCTCTGGTAGATCCCGACGTTGAGGATGGCCGCGCTCACCAGCGCGAGCGCCGCGAGACCGAGAGCGATGCGGCGCGAGTCGGTACGTCCCACGCCTCCCTGGGACAGCAACAGGCTCGCCGCCGAGCCCGAGGAGTCACCGGCGGCGCCGGCGCCTGCTCCCAGGCCCGGCGAAGCCGACGACTCAGGCCTCGTCCATGAAGGCTGAAGGAAGGTGCTCATGACGGTGTCCGCGCGCCAGGGCGCACGTCCCCCAGAGCATCGGCCGAAACGGTATAGGGCTTGAGGAGGAAGGGCGTTACGGGGACGGGGCAGGGCCGACCCGGTCTCAGCCGCCCTGCTGCCAGTACCTGGGCCGGATGTTGGCTGCCAGCACCCGCTTGCGGAGTGCGGAGGCTCTGGGGCGTGACCTCGAGCAGCTCGTCCTCGCGGATCCACTCGAGCGCCTGCTCGAGCGAGAGGCGGTGGACCGGGCAGCAGATGGATGCCCTCCTCCGAGGTCGAGGCGCGCATGTTGGTGAGCTTCTTCTCGCGCACGATGTTCACGTCGATGTCCTCCTCGCGCGCGTTCTCGCCCACCACCATGCCTTCGTAGACGCGCTCGCCCGGCTCGACGAAGATCTCGCCGCGGTCCTGCACGTGCTCGATCGCGTACGCGGTGACCTTGCCCGGCGCGGTCGGCGACCAGCGCGCCGGTGATGCGGTGCGGAATCTCGCCCTGCCACGGCTCGTAGCCGTCGAACAGGTGGTTCAGGAGCCCGGTGCCGCGCGTGTCGGTGAGGAACTGGCTGCGGAATCCGATCAGCCCGCGCGAGGGGATGCGGAACTCGAGCCGCACGCGGCCGGTGCCGTGGTTCACCATGTTGGTCATGCGTCCCTTGCGGCGTGCCGATCTTCTGCGTGACGACGCCCGACGAAGTCCTCGGGGCAGTCGATCACCAGCCGCTCCATCGGCTCGTGCCGCACGCCGTCCACGGTGCGGGTGATGACCTCGGGCTTGCTCGACCGCGAGCTCGTAGCCCTCGCGGCGCATCATCTCGATCAGGATCGCCATCTGCAGCTCGCCGCGGCCCGAGACCTGGAAGCTGTCGGGCGTCTCGCCGGGCTCGATCGCGGATGCTCACGTTGGTGAGGATCTCGCGCTCGAGCCGCTCCTTGAGGTTGCGCGAGGTGACGTACTTGCCCTCCTGCCCCGCGAACGGCGAGTTGTTGACCGAGAACACCATGCTCACCGTGGGCTCGTCGACGGTGACCGCGCGGCAGCGGGCGCGGATCGTCGGGATCGGTGATGGTCTCGCCGATGTGCACCTCGTCGAAGCCCGCGAGCGCCACGATGTCGCCGGGCCCGGCCTCCGCGACCTCGACGCGCTCGAGGCCCTCGAACGCGTAGAGGTTGGTGACGCGCGCTTGCGCCGAGCGACGCCGTCGAGCCGCACCAGCGCCACGTCCTGGCGGGCGCGCACGTGCCGTTCACGATCGCGGCCGATCGCCGAGCCGGCCGACGAAGTCCGAGTAGTCGAGGTTCAGCACCAGCATCTGGAGCGGCATCGCGCGGGTCGTAGCGCGGCGCCGGAATCGTGCGCACGATCTCCTCGAACAGCGGCTGCAGCCGGTGGTCCTCGCCGTCCGGCGTCAGCCGGCAGATGCCGTCGCGCGCGATCGTGTAGAGCACCGGGAAGTCGAGCTGGTCCTCGTGCGCGTCGAGATCGATGAACAGGTCGTAGATCTCGTCCAGCACCTCGCCGGGCCGCGCGTCCTTGCGGTCGATCTTGTTGATCACGACGATCGGCGGCAGTCCCAGCTCGAGCGCCTTCTTGAGCACGAACCGCGTCTGCGGCAGCGGCCCCTCGCTCGCGTCCACCAGCAGCAGCACGCCGTCCACCATCTTGAGCGTGCGCTCGACCTCGCCGCCGAAGTCGGCGTGGCCGGGCGTGTCGACGATGTTGATCTTGATCGCGCCGAAGCGCACCGCGGTGTTCTTGGCGAGGATCGTGATGCCCTTCTCGCGCTCGAGGTCGTTCGAGTCCATGACGCGCTCCACGACCTCCTGGTTCTCGCGGAACACGCCGCTCTGCCACAGCATGCGCGTCGACCAGCGTGGTCTTGCCGTGGTCGACGTGGGCGATGATCGCGATGTTCCGGATGTCCTCCCGGACCGCGCGTGTCGGACGTGCGGGCGGCCTGGGGTTGGGTCTGCGGGGATTCATGGGGCTATCATGCTCCGATCTGGCTATGAACGGCACGGGCGGGGTCTGGCCCCCGCCCGCGCAGCGTCACGTGGTCTGGAACCTCGAGGATCAGCCGGTGGTCACCGATCGGCGGGGCGCCTTCTTGGCGGGCGCAGGCCCCGCGCTCGGGCGGGCCCTCCTTGCGCCGGCCGCGCTTCGGCCGTTCGGCCTCGCCCGCGGCGGCTTCGGCCTTGCCCTTCTTCTCCGGCTTCTCGCCCTTGGCAGCAACCTGGCTGGTGCGGTCCTTGGCTTCCGCAGCCGCGATCCGCGCCTGGCGTTCGGCTTCCTTCTGCTCGGTCGATTTCACCAGCTCGAGGTAGGCGGTCTCGCCGGCATCGCCGAGCCGGCGGCCGATGCCGGATGATGCGGGTGTAGCCGCCGTTCCGCTCCGCGTACCAGGGCGCGATGGTCGCGAACAGCTTGCGCGTCACCGCCGGGCTGCATGACGAAGCGTGTCCACGTGGCGCCGCGCGGCGACGTCGCCCCGCTTGCCGAACGTGATCAGGCGCTCGGCGAGCCGGCGCGCCTCCTTGGCCTTGGCGACCGTGGTCTCGATGCGCTCGTACTGGAACAGCGCCGTGACCAGGTTGCGCAGCACCGCGCGCCGGTGCGAGTGCGGTGCGGCTCAGCTTGCGGTGGTCTTTGCGGTGTCGCATGTCGACGATCCTTCTCGCCTCGCGTCCCTAGACGTCGAGCCGCGCCGGAGTGCGGTTCTCGTAGTACGGGCTGATGTCCATGCCGAAGTGCAGGCCCATCTCGCCCAGGATGTCCTGGATCTCCTTGAGCGACTTGCGGCCGAAGTTGCGGTACTTGAGCATCTCGGGCTCGCTCTTCTGCACCAGGTCGCCGATGTTCTTGATCTCGGCGGCGCGCAGGCAGTTGCTCGAGCGCACCGACAGCTCGAGCTCCTCGACGCTCTTGTCGAGCAGCTGGCGGACGCGCATGACGCTCCTCGTCGACCTCCTCCTCGACCTCCTCCTCGATCGGCTCCTCGAAGTGGATGAAGAGGTGTGAAGTGGTCGCGCAGGATCTTGGCCGCGACCGCCACGGCGTCCGAGCGGCAGGATGCTGCCGTCGGTCCACACGTCGACCGTCAGCTTGTCGTAGTCGATGCGCTGGCCGAGCCGCGTCGTCTCGACCTTGTAGTTCACCTTGAGTCACCGGCGAGAACATCGAGTCGATCGGGATCACGCCGATCGGCCGGTCGATCCGCCGAGTGCTGGTCGGCCGACACGTAGCCGCGGCCGCCGTCGATCTCGACCTCCATGCGCAGGTCGCCGTCGCGGTTGAGCGTGGCGATGTGGAGATCGGGGTTCAGCACCTCGACCTCGGCGTCCACCTGCAGGTCGCCGGCGCGCACCTCGCCCTTGCCGCTGCATCTCGAACGGTGCCCTTCTTGGGGCCGTCGCCGTGCAGCTTCGAGCCGCACCTGCTTGAGGTTGAGGATGATCTCGGTGACGTCCTCGATCACGCCCGGCAGGGTCGAGAACTCGTGCAGCACGCCGTCGATGCGCACCGCAGTGATCGCCGCGCCCTGCAGCGACGAGCAGCAGCACGCGCCGCAGCGCGTTGCCGAGCGTGAGGCCGAAGCCGCGCTCGAGCGGCTCGATGACGAACTTGCCGTAGCTCGTCGGTGTTCGCGGCATCCGGCATGACCTGCTTCGGCATCGTGAGATTCTTCCACTTCATCGGCAAGCCTCCTTGGGGAGGACGGAACGTCTACTTCGAATAGAGTTCGACGATCAGCTGCTCGTTGATCGGCACGGGAATGATGGCGCGGGTCGGAATGTTGAGGATCGTCCCGCTCAGCTGCTCGGCTGTTCAGGTTCATCCACTCGGGCACGCCCTGACCCTTGCGCGCCTCGAGCGAGGTCTGCACCACCGTCATCTTCTTGCTGCTGCTCGCGCACCGCGACCTCGTCGCCGGCGCGCACCAGGTAGCGACGGAATGTCCACGCGGCCGGCCGTTCACCGTGAAGTGCCCGTGCCGCACCAGCTGGCGCGCGGCGCTGCCGCGACGGCGCGAAGCCGAAGCCGGAAGACGATGTTGTCGAGGCGGCGCTCCAGCATCTGCAGCAGCACCTCGCCGGTCACGCCCTTGGCGGTCGCGGCCTTGGCGAAGTAGTGGCGGAACTGCCGCTCGAGCAGGCCGTAGATGCGGCGCGCCTTCTGCTTCTCGCGCAGCTGCTGGCCGTAGTTGGTTTCCTTGATCCGCCGGCTCTTGCCGTGCTCGCCGGGCGCATAGCCGCGCCGCTCGAACGCGCACTTGTCGGTGAAGCAGCGCGTGCCCTTGAGGAACAGCTTCGTGCCCTCGCGCCGGCACAGCCGGCATCGCGCATCGTGATAGACCGCCATAGCGACTCGCTCCTAGACCCGGCGCCGCTTGGGCGGGCGGCAACCGTTGTGCGGGATGGGTGTCACGTCCTTGATGGCGGAGATCTCGAGGCCTGCCGCCTGCAGCGAGCGGATCGCCGCCTCCCGTCCGGCGCCCGGGCCCTTGACCCAGACCTCGACGCGCTTCATGCCGAGGTTCAGCGCCTCGCGGGCGCGTCGCCTCGGCGCGCCACCTGTGCCGCGAACGGCGTGCTCTTGCGGGAGCCCTTGAACCCGACCTTGCCCGCGCTCGCCCAGGTGACGACGTGGCCGTCCGTGTCGGTGATGGTGACGATCGTGTTGTTGAAGCTCGCCTGCACGTGGGCGACGCCGTTGGTGCCCACCTTGCGATCGCGCTTGCTGGCTTTCTTGACTTCAGCCACTCAGAAACCTCCGTGCGGGCGCGTCGAGGCCCGGCTGGATCAGCTGCTTCTTCGCCGGGGCCGGCTTGGCCGCGGCCGTCGGACGCTTCATCCCGCCCGCCGTCTTCTTGGGGCCCTTGCGGGTGCGGGCGTTGGTCTTGGTGCGCTGGCCCCGCACCGGCAGCCCGCGGCGGTGACGCAGGCCGCGGTAGGCGCCGATGTCCATCAGGCGCTTGATGTTCATCGCCATCTCGCCGCGCAGCGCGCCTTCCACCTTGTAGTCGCGCTCGATGATGCTGCGCAGCTTGCCCGTGTCCTCGTCGCTCAGGCCCTTCACCCGGATGTCGGGGCTCACCCCGGCTGCGCCAGGATCTTGCGCGCGGTGGTGCGGCCGATGCCGAAGATGTAGGTGAGCGCGACCTCGATGCGCTTCTCGGCCGGAAGATCGACGCCCGCGATGCGTGCCACGGATGTCCTCCTCGCTACTTCTGACGCTGCTTGTGCCGCGGATTGCGCTTGCAGATCACGCGGATCACGCCCTTGCGACGCACGATCTTGCAGTGCTCGCAGATCTTCTTGACCGACGAACGGACCTTCATGTTGCTCCTCCGTGCCGGGCCGTGCCCGCGCCTACTTGTACCGGTAGACGATGCGACCGCGGCTCAGGTCGTAGGGCGAAAGCTCCACCGTCACCTTGTCGCCCGGCAGGATCTTGATGAAGTGCATCCGCATCTTGCCCGAGATGTGGGCCAGCACCTTGTGACCGTTCTCCAGCTCCACGCGGAACATCGCGTTCGGGAGCGGCTCGACCACGGTGCCTTCGACCTGGATGCCTTCTTCTTTCGCCAATCGACCTCTCGCTCTCAGTCCCCGTCCGACACGCGACAGGATCTCGGGACCCTCGGCGCCCACCGCCACCGTGTGCTCGAAATGGGCGCTCAGGCGCGCCGTCCTTCGTCACCACCGTCCAGCCGTCCGGCCGCGTCACCACATCCGGCGCGCCGACGTTCACCATCGGCTCGATCGCCAGCACCTGCCCGGCCATGAGCCGCGGGCCCCGATCCGGCGGGCCGTAGTTCGGGACCTGCGGTTCCTCGTGCATCTGGCGGCCGATGCCGTGCCCGACCAGCGAGCGCACCACCGAGAAGCCGTGCGCTTCGACGTGCGACTGGATCGCGTGCGAGATGTCCCCGACGCGATTGCCCGCGCTGCGCCTGCGCGACGCCTCGCATCAACGCCTCGCGCGTCACCTGCAGCAACCGCTCCGCGCCTCGGCGCTCACCTTCGCCGACCGGAAACGTGCAGGCCGCGTCGCCGTAGTACCCGTCCTTCTCCACGCCCACGTCGATCCCGACGATGTCGCCCTCCGCGCAGCGTCCGTGCGCCCGGGATCGCCGTGCACCACCTCGTCGTTGATCGACGGGCAGATGCTGGCCGGAAACCCGCGGTAGCCCTTGAACGCGGGCCGCGCGCCGTGATCGCGGATGAACGCCTCCGCCAGCTCGTCGAGCTCGCTGCGTGCGTGACGCCCGGGCCGCATCTCGCCGCCGCAGCATGCGTCAGCGTGCGCGCCACCAGCCGCGGCCGCCTCGCGGATCGCGTCGATCTCCTCCGTGCCCCTCAAGATACACCGTCTTCGCCACGTCAGCTCCCTACAGGCCGACGAGCGCCGGTCATCGACCGGTACACGTCGTCCATCGTTCCCAGCCCCGGCATCTCCCGGAGCCGGCACTGCGCCGCGGTAGTAGCTCGAGCAGCGGCGCGGTCTGCCCGCGCGTACACCTCGAGCCGCCGCAGCACCGTCTCCGGCGCATCGTCCACGCGCCGGATCAACTCCGCCTGGGGATGGTCGTCGCAATGACGCCCGTCCTTCGGCGGCGCAGCTCACCAGGTTGTACGCCCGCTTGCAGATCGGGCACTCCCGCCGCGCGCTCAGCGCGGCGCACCAGCTCGTCTTCCGGAGCCGCTCAGACTGATGCGCCGCGTCCAGCCTGCTGCCCCCGCTCCTTCAAGCATCGCATCCAGCGCGATCGCCTGCGGCACGGTGCGCGGATAGCCGTCCAGCACGAACCCGCCGCGCCGCATCCGGCCGCGCGCTGCGCTCCTGCACCAGCCCGATCATCACCTCGTCACCGACCAGCCGCCCGGCATCCATCAGCCGCTGCGCCTCGATCCCGAGCGGCGTCTCGCTGCGCGACCGCGTCGCGCAGCATCTCGCCGGTCGAGATCAGGGCCCAGCCATGCCCAGTCGCCAGCCGGCGCCCCTGGGTCCCCTTGCCCACACCCGGCGGTCCCAGCAGCACCACCCGCACCACTACATCCTCTGGCGGCCGCGAATCCGGCCGCGCTTGACGAACCCCTCGTAGTGACGCATGCAGCAGATGCGACTCGACCTGCTGCAGCGTGTCGAGCGCCACGCCCACCACGATCAGCACGCTGGTGCCGCCGAAACCGAGGAACGGCATGCCCGAGCGCCGATGATGATCATGTCGGGCAGCGTGGCGATCGATCGCCAGGAAGATCGCGCCCGGCAGCGTGATGCGCGACAGCACGCGGTCGATGTATTCCGCGGTCTTGCGTCCCGGACGGATGCCGGGAATGAACCCGCCCGTACTTGCGCATGTTCTCCGCCAGGTCGTTCGGGTTGAGCACGACCGCGGTATAGAAGTAGGTGAAGAAGATGATGATGATCGCCGTAGATGATGTTGTAGATCCAGCTCAGCGGATTGAACCATCTGCCCGAGCGACGCCAGCGGATGGTTGGGCGGCACGAACCCGGCCACCGTCGCGGGCAGGATCATGACGCTCGAGGCGAAGATGATCGGAATCACGCCGGCGGTGTTGACGCGCAGCGGAATGTGCGTCGTTCGCCCCGCCGTACATGCGGCGGCCGACGATGCGCTTGGCGTACTGCACCGGGATCTTGCGCATCGCCTGCGTCATCAGGATCACCGACGGCGATCACCACCACCATGATCGCGAGCCACGAACAGCACGGTGAGCAGCGACAGCGTGCCGCCGCGGAAGCTGTCGTAGGCCTGCGACCACGGTGTTGGGAATGCGGCCGATGATGTTGACGAAGATGATGAGCGAGATGCCGTTGCCGATGCCGTGCTCGGTGATCTTCTCGCCCAGCCACATGACGAAGATCGTGCCCGGCGGTCTGCGTGATGATCGTCGAGAGCGTGAACATGAAGCCGGGATGCGGCACCACGGTGACGCCCGCGCGACGCGCCCATGTTCACCGAGGAACACGCTGTAGGCGTAGCGACTGGACGATCGAGATGATCACCGTGCCGTAGCGCGTGAGCTGGGTGATCTTCTTCTGGCCCTCCTCGCCCTCCTTGCGCAGCTTCTCGAAGTACGGCACCACCGCGCCGAGCAGCTGCAGGATGATCGAGGACGAGATGTACGGCATGATGCCGAGCGCGAACATCGTGGCGCGCGAGAACGCGCCGCCCACGAACAGGTCGTAGAGCCCGAACAGCGTGCCCGCCTGGCTCGCGAACGCACCGGCCAGCGCCTTGGCGTTGACGCCCGGCGTCGGCATGTGCTCGCCCAGGCGGTAGACCACGAACAGCGCCAGCGTGAACAGAATCCGGCGCTTGAGCTCGGGAACCTGGAAGATGTTGCGCAGCTTCTGAAACATTCGATTCCTCGTCTTGGCGACGCCTTCGGCGCCTTGGGAGCCGGCCTTGTCGCCTTCTCCGGGCCGCCACTGCGGCTGCCGTCAGTCCGCTTGCCGCCGCCGCCTCGATCGCCTTGCGCGCCGACTCGCTCGCCGCATCCACCTGCACCGTGAGCGCGGCCTTGAGCTCGCCGCCCGCCAGAGCAGCTTGATCGGGCCCGTGCGCCGCACGATGCCTGCCTGACTTGAGCCACGCGCGGTCCACGATGCGCGCCGGCAGCGGCCGCGCGAGCCGCCCGACCTGCACGACCTGGTACTCGACGCGGTGCGGGATTCTTGAAGCCGCGCTTCGGCAGTACGGCGCTGGAGCGGCATCTGGCCGCCTTCGAACCACGCCGGAATCTTGCCGCCGGCGCGCGCCTTCTTGCCCTTGTGGCCCTTGCCGGCGGTGCCGCCGAGTCCGGTCGCCGAGCCCTTGCCACGCCGCTTCGCGGGGCCGGGTCGACGCCGCGCGGCGGGTGGATGTTGCCGATGCGCATGGTCATCGCCTTGCCCTCGAGCTCCTCCACCTCGACGAGGTGGCGGATCTTGAAGATCATGCCCCGGATCTGGGGCGTGTCGTTGTGCTCGACCGGCCGGTGCAGCCGGCGGATCCCGAGCGCCGCGACGGTCGCCGCCTGGTCGGACTTGTGACCGCTGGCGCTCTTGATCTGGCGGATGCGCAGCTTATGAGCCATTCGCGCGCTCCCGTCATGCCCGAACAGCTCGGCCACCGTGCGTGCCGCGCATCGCCGCCACGTCGCGACGGGCGGCGCAGGCGACGCAGCCCGTCCACCGTCGCCTTGACCAGGTTGTGCGGATTGCGGCTGCCGAGGCACTTGGTGAGCACGTTCTGAACGCCGGCGGCCTCGAGCACCGCGCGCACGCCCGCGCCGGCGATCACGCCGGTGCCCGGCGTGGCGGGCTTGAGCAGCACCTCGCCGGCACCGAAGTGGCCGACGATCTGGTGCGGAATCGAGCCGCCGCGCGTGACCGGCACCTGGAACATGCCCTTCTTCGCCGCCTCGCCGGCCTTGCGGATCGCGTCCGCGACTTCGTTCGCCTTGCCGAGGCCGACGCCCACGCGGCCCTTCTGATCGCCGATCGCGACGATCGCGTTGAACGAGAACCGCCGCCCGCCCTTCACCACCTTGGCGCAGCGGTTCACGTTGATCACGCGCTCGATGAACTCGGACTTGGGTGCATCGTGATCCACGCACCTCGAACCTCCTAGAAGTTCAGACCGCCGGCGCGCGCGCCGTCGGCGAGCGCCTTGACGCGCCCGTGATAGAGGTAGCCGCCGCGGTCGAAGCACACCTTGTCGACGCCCTTCTCCTTCGCGCGCTCCGCCACCAGCTTGCCGACCGCGGTCGCTGACCGCGGTCTTGCCCTTGCCCTCGACGCTGCGCCGCCAGATCCTCGCGGCTCGAGGCCGCAGCCGAGCGTGACGCCGCCGCAGGTCGTCGATGACCTGGGCGTAGATGTGCTCGAGCTGCGGAACACCGACAGCCGCGGCCGCTCCGCCGAGCCGACGCACGCGCTTGCGAATGCGATAGCGCCGGATGCGGCGCCGCTCGTACTTGATTGTGGTGTCCGCTCATGACGACGGCTCCCGGCGGCCTTGCCGGCCTTGCGGCGGATGTACTCGCCTTCGTACTTGACGCCCTTGCCCTTGTAGGGCTCCGGCGGACGGAAGCCGCGGATGTCGGCCGCCGACCTGGCCCACCAGCCACTTGTCGGCGCCCGCTGACCACGAGCCGCGTCGGGTTCTCGACCTTGATGCGTGATGCCCGCCGGCGGCTCGAACCGGATCGGGTGCGAGAAGCCGAGCTGCAGCACCAGCGTCTTGCCCTCCATCGCGGCGCGGTAGCCGGTGCCGACGATCTCGAGCGTCTTGCTGAAGCCGCCGCGTCACGCCCGGTCACCATGTTCTGCGATGTGCGCGCGCATCGTGCCGAACGCCGGATTGCGCGTGACTGCGCTCGGCGCTCACGCGCACCTCGCTGTCCGTCGACCGCCACCGTGCGTGCCGTCCAGCACGTGCGAGCTCAGCTCGCCCTTCGGGCCCTTGACCCGCACCGTGCTCGTCCGCGACCGCCACCGTGACCCCGCCCGGGATCGCGACCGGCCGCTTGCCCATTCGCGACATGTCGCCCCCTACCAGACCTGGCAGACGAGCTCGCCGCCGAGCCCGGCTTCGCGGGCCTCGCGGTCGGTCATCATGCCGCGTGAGGTCGAGACGATCGACGTGCCGAGGCCGCCCATGACGCGCGGGATGCCGTCCTTGCGCACGTACACGCGGCGCCCCGGCGTGCTCACGCGCCGGATGCCGGTGATGACGCTCGCGTCGTCGCCGCGCGTACTTGAGGTAGATCCGCAGCACGCCCTGCTTGCTGTCCTCGATCACCTTGAAGTTGTTGATGAAGCGCTCGCGCAGCAGCACCTTGGCGATCTCGGTCTTCAGCCGTCGAGGCGGGACGTCCACCTTGCGGTGCTTGGCGCGGATCGCGTTGCGCACGCAGGTCAGGAAATCCGCGACCGGATCACTGACTGCCATTGCATGCCTCCTGAGCCAGCGTCCACGCGCGCCGGATCGTGCAGCCTGGCTCGCTATCGCCCTTCGACGGAGGGCCGTGATCTACCAGCTCGACTTGACGACGCCCGGGATCTGACCCGACAGCGCCAGCTCGCGGAAGCAGATGCGGCACAGGCCGAAGTCGCGCAGGAAGCCGCGCGGCCGCCCGCAGCGATGGCAGCGGGTGTAGGCGCGCACCTTGAACTTCGGCGTCCGCTTCCACTTCTCGATGATCGACTTCTTGGCCACGCGCTCCTCCCTGCTAGCGCTGACGGAAGGGCATGTTCATGAGCCGCAGCAGCTCGCGCCCTTCCTCGTCGGTCCTCGCGCGTCGTGACGATCGTCACGTCCATGCCGCGGATCTTCCCGACCTTGTCGTAGTTGATCTCGGGAAAGATGATCTGCTCCGTCAGGCCCATCGTGTAGTTGCCGCGCCCGTCGAACGACCGCGGGTTCGAAGCCGCGGAAGTCGCGGATGCGCGGCACCGCCACGTTGATGCAGCCGGTCGTAGAACTCGTACATCCGCGCGCCGCGCAGCGTCACCGCGCAGCCGATCGGCACGCCCTCGCGCAGCTTGAAGTTCGCGATCGACTTCTTCGCGCGCGCGGATCGACGGGCGTCTGGCCGGTGATCTGCGCCCAGCTCGTTCGACCGCGGCGTCGAGCAGCTTCGGCGTCCTGGATGCGCGTCGCCGACGCCCATGTTGATGCACGATCTTCTCGAACCGCGGCGCCTGCATCGAGGCTCGTGTAGCCGAACTTCTGCATCAGCGCCGGGCGCACCTTCTCGTGGTAGTAGCTTCGCGAGCCGCGGCTTCTGCCGGGCGTGCGGGCGTCCGTGGCGGCCGGCCTCGGCCGCGGCGCGGCTCGCGGCCTTCGCCCTGCGCGGCCTTCGCGCGCCTGGCGCTCGGCTTCGGCTGCCTTGGCGCGCCGCGGCTTGGCCGCGCCTTGTCGCCCTTCTTCTTGTCGTCCGCCATGGCTTTCGCTCCGGGGTCTCTCTTCCGCGCGGTCCCCACGACCCTGGTGCCTCGGGATCGCTCCGCCGCGCTCGCCGTGCCGCTACTCGCCCTTCGGCAATCGTCTCGCCGCTCACCACGCGACGATGCGCTCGCGCGTGCCGTCCGGCAGACGCGCGGATGCCGCACGCGCGTGCCGCGCTCCGGCCTTGGCGTCGTAGAGCATCACGTTCGAGAGGTGGATCGGCGCCTCCTTCTCGATGATGCCGCTCTGCACGCCCTGGCGCGCGCGCCTTGGTGTGGCGCTTCACGAAGTTCACCTTCTCGACCACGACGCGCCGCTTCTCCTCGTCCACCGACAGCACGCGGCCGGATGCCTTGCCCTTGTCGTCGCCCGCGATCACCTGCGACCGTGTCGCCCTTGCGGATCTTGATCGCCATCAGATCACCTCCGGCGCGAGCGAGATGATCTTCATGAACGCCTTCTCGCGCAGCTCGCGCGCCACCGGCCCGAAGATGCGCGTCCCGCGCGGCTCCTTGTCGTCGTTGATCAGCACCACCGCGTTCTCGTCGAAGCGGATGTACGAGCCGTCCTTGCGGCGGCCTTCCTTCACGGCGCGCACCACCACCGCCTTGGCGACGTCGCCCTTCTTGACGCCGGCGCCCGGGATCGCGTCCTTGATCGACACCACCACGATGTCGCCGAGGCGGCCGTAGCGCTTGTGGTGCCCGCCCAGCACCTTGATGCACTGGGCGCGCTTGGCGCCCGAGTTGTCCGCGACCGTCACCATGGTTCGCAGCTGGATCATCGCTCGGCTCCCGAGCGCGCTACTTCGCCCGCTCCACGATCTCCACGAAGCGCCAGCGCTTGTCCTTCGAGATCGGCCGCGTCTCCATGAAGCGGATCGGTGTCGCCGATGCGGCACTCGTTCTTCTCGTCGTGCACCTTGAACTTCGTCGCGGCGGCGCACGTAGCGGCCGTACGTGGCGTGCTTCACCAGGCGCTCGATGGACACCACGACGCGTCTTGTCCATGCGGTCGCTGACCACCTTGCCCGACGCTTCGGCGTCGTTGCGGCGATTGCGGTCGCGTCGCGGTCGTCATGCCGGTCCGTCACTGCGACCTTCGCTCTTCTCGCGCAGCACCGTCAGCAGCCGCGCCATCTCGCGCCGGCCCTCGCGGATCTTGAGCGGGTTGTCGAGCTGCCGCATCGAGTTGCGGAAGCGCAGGTTGAACAGCTCCTCGCGCAGCTCGGTCACCCGCGTGCTGGATCTCGTCCGGCGTCATGTCCTCGCATGGCAGTCGGCCTTCACGTGAGGCACGCGTCACTCCCTCCCAGCTCGTGCCGCTCGACGAACCGCGTCCGGATCGGCAGCTTCGACGCGCCGAGCTTCATGGCGTCCTGCGCCAGCTTCTCGAGATGCCCTCGAGCTCGAACATCACGCGCCCGGGCTTGACCACGGCGACCCAGAACTCCGGCGCGCCCTTGCCCTTGCCCATTCGGGTCTCGGCCGGCTTCTTCGTGACCGGCTTGTCCGGGAACACGCGGATCCACATCTTGCCGCCGCGCTTGATCGAGCGCGTGATCGCGACGCGCGCGGCCTCGATCTGGCGGTTGGTGACCCACGCCGGCTCGAGCGCCTGCAGCCCGAACTCGCCGAACGCCACCGCGCCGCCGCGGTAGGCCTTGCCGCGCATGCGGCCGCGCATGCTGCTTGCGATACTTGACCCGCTTCGGCATCAGCATGGTCGTCGCTCCTACCGCTGGCCGCGGCCTGGGCGCCGCGGCCTGCGGGCCTTGTCCAGCACCTCGCCGTGGAACATCCACACCTTCACGCCGCACGTGCCGTACGGCGTGATGCGCCGTGGCGCGCGCGAAATCGATGTCCGCGCGCAGCGTGTGAAGCGGCACGCGGCCCTCGCGGTAGGTCTCGTAGCGCGCCATCTCGGAGCCGCCCAGGCGGCCCGACGCAGGCGACGCGGATGCCCTGGGCGCCGGCGCGCATCGACGAGGCGATCGCCTTCTTCATGGCGCGGCGGAACGACACGCGCTGCTCGAGCTGCTTGGCGATGTGCTCGGCCACCAGCTGGGCGTCGAGGTCGGCGCGCTTGATCTCCTCGATGTTGAGCTGCACGACCTTCTTGGTGAGCGGCTTCATCTCCTCGGAGAGCTTGTCGACCTGCTCGCCCTTGCGGCCGATCACGAGGCCGGGACGCGCGGTCCTGATGCCGATCGTGATCCGGTCGCCCTTGCGCTCGATCGTGATCTTCGAGATGCCCGCCTGGTAGAGGCGCTTCTTGAGGTAGCGCTTGATGAGCAGGTCCTCCTTGAGCAGCTCCGGCGTAGTTGCGCTTGCGCGAACCAGCGCGAGTCCCAGGTCTTGATGATCCCGAGCCGCAAGCCGATCGGGTTGGTTTTCTGACCCATCGCGCTTACTCCTCTCGTCGCCACGGTCACGCGACACGTGGCTCATGCGCTTCAAGCAGCGGCGTGGCGCGGCCCTGCGCGCGCGGCAGCCAGCGCTTGAGCGTCGGCCCCGCTCCCACCACCGCTTCCTTCACGTACAGGTCCTCGAGCCGCACCTTGCCCTCGTGCAGCGCGTTCGCGACCGCCGGACTTGAGCACCTTCTGGACGATGCGCGCGCCGTGCTTGGGCGTGAACTGCAGCGTGGTCTGCGCCTGCTCCACGGCCTGGCCGCGGATCAGCGCCGAGCACCTGGTTGCACTTGCGCGGCGTGATGCGCACGTAGCGCTGAATCGCTGCTGGCTTGCATGGCTCTAGGCCGGCTTCCCGGGCACCGGGGTCTTCTCGGCGACGTGCTGGCCGTGCCCGCGGAAGACGCGGGTCGGCACGAACTCGCCGAGCTTGTGCCCGACCATGTTCTCGGTGACGTAGATGGGAATGAACTTGTTGCCGTTGTGCACCGCCAGCGTGTGGCCGACGAACTCCGGCAGGATCGTGCAGCGCCGCGCCCAGGTCTTGAGCACGCGCTTCTCGCCGCTGCGGTTCAGCGTCTCGATCTTCTTCGACCAGGGAGTCGACGACGTACGGTCCCTTCTTGATGGAACGCGCCATGCGCTTTCGCCTCTCCTTACTTCTTCCGGCGGCGCACGATGAGCGAGTCGCTCAGCTTGCGCCTTGCCGGGTCTTGAGCCCCTTGGCGATCTTGCCCCACGGCGAGCACGGATGCCGGCCGCCCGAGGACTTGCCCTCGCCGCCGCCCATCGGGTGGTCGACCGGGTTCATCGCCACGCCGCGCACGCTGCCGAGCGCGGCCGCGCCAGCGATTGCGGCCCGCCTTGCCGTAGCGAGACGTTCTCGTGATCGAGGTTGCCGACCTGCCCGACCACCGCGCGGCAGTTCACGTGGAAGCTGCCGCACCTCGCCCGACGGCAGGCGCAGCTGCGCGTAGTCGCCTTCCTTCGCCATGAGCTGGCAGAACGAGCCGGCCGAGCGCGCCACGCGCGACGATGCGGCCCGGGAACAGCTCGACGTTGTGGATGTTGGTGCCGAGCGGAATGTTGCTTGAGCGGCAGGCAGTTGCCGGGCTTGATCTCGGCGTCCGGGCCCGACTGCACGCAGCGTCGCCGACCTTGAGGCCGTCCGGCGCCACGATGTAGCGGCGCTCGCCGTCGAGCGTAGTTGAGCAGCGCGATGCGCGCCGAGCGGTTCGGGTCGTACTCGATGCTCGCCACCCGCGCCGGCACGCCGTCCTTGTCGCGGCGGAAGTCGATCGAGCCGGTAGCGCTGCTTGTGGCCGCCGCCGATCCAGCGCGACGAGATGTGGCCGTAGTTGTCGCGGCCGCCGGTCTTCTGAGCTGCGCTCGGTCAGCGACTTGACCGGCCTGCCGCGCGTCAGCTCCGCGAAGTCCGGCAGCACGGCGTGCCGGCAGCGTCGGCGTGATCGGGCGGAATTTCTTGAGCGGCATGGTCGGTCGTCCTCTAGATCTGCTCGAACAGCTCGATCTTCTGATCGGGCTGGAGCGTCACGACGGCCTTCTTCCAGTCGCTGCGCTTGCCGGCGTAGCGGCCCTGCCGCTTCGACCTTGCCGCGCATCTGCATGCGTGCGCACCGTCGCCACCTTCACCGAGAAGATGGTCTCGACCGCGCGCTTGATCTCGATCTTGTTGGCGTCGCGCGCGACCTCGAAGTGGTACTGGTTCCGCGTCTCGCGCAGCACCGTGCCCTTCTCGGTGATCAGCGCCCTGCGACACGATCGCTGCGGGGATCCTTCATCGGACGAAGACCTCCTTCATCGCGCTCGAGGCCGTCCCGCGGTCAGCAGCAGCGCTGTCGCAGTTGAGCAGCTCGTACGGGTTGAGCTGGTGCGCGAGCGTCGTGCTGCAGGTTGCGGAGGTTGCGGCACGACTTGACCACGTTCTCGTCGTGCCTCGCCGAGCACCGAGCAGCGTGCGCTTGTCCGTCGAAGCCCGAGGCGCTTGAGCAGCGCCCGCCATCTCGCGCGGTCTTGGGCGCCGCGAATGCGAGCGACTCGATCACCGTCACCGCGTTCTCGCCGGCCTTGAGCGACAGCGCCGCAGGCGAGCGCCGCGCGGCGCTGCTGCTTGCGGCAGCTCGGTGCGGTAGTCGCGCGGCTTGGGGCCGAACGCGCGCCCGCCGCCCGGCCACAGCGGCGAGGTGTTCGAGCCCGAGCGCGCGCGCCCGGTGCCCTTCTGGCGCCACGGCTTGCGGCCGCCGCCCGAGACCTCGCCGCGGGTCTTCACCTTGGCGGTGCCCTGGCGCTGGTTGCCGAGGTGGCGCTTCACCGAGAGCCACAGCAGGTGCTCGTTGCACCTGCTGGCCGAACAGCTCGTCCGGCAGAGCGGCGGCGCCCTTCTCGGTGCCGTCGACTCGCGTAGATCTTCGCGTTCATCGTCACGTCCTTCCGCTTCTTGACGAAGCACCAGACCGTTGGTCGGGCCCGGCACCGCGCCGCGCACCAGCAGCACGTTCTGCTCGGCGTCGACGCCGACCACTTCGCAGGTTCTTGGCGGTCAGGTTCACGCCGCCCATGCGGCCCGGGCAGGCGCTTGCCCTTGATGACGCGCGACGGATACGCCGACGCGCCGATCGAGCCCGGCTGCTTGCCGGCGGTCGGGCCGTGCGACGCGTGGCCGGCGACGAAGCCGTGGCGCTTGACCACGCCGGCGAAGCCGCGGCCCTTCGGTGACGCCCTGCACGTCGACGTGCTCGCCCTTCTCGAACAGCGTCGACCGTCGAGCGCTCTGGCCCACCTCGTAGGCCGCGGCGTCCGTCGACGCGGAACTCGCTGCAGCGTGGCGCGACGGCGGCAGGTTGCGCTTCTTGAACTGGCCGAGCACCGGCCGCGTGAAGCGCGATCTCCTTGTTGGTGCCGAAGCCGAGCTGCACGCGCCGCGTAGCCGTCGCGCTCGGCGCGTGCGCACCTCGGTGACCGTGCACGGCCCCGCCTCGATCACGGTCACCGGCATGACGTTCGCCCTTCTCGTCGAAGATCTGCGTCATGCCGATCTTTCTTGCCAATCAGTCCGATCAGTGTCTTGATCTCGATGTCGACACCCGCCGGGATGTCGAGCTTCTCGAGCGCTTCCATGGTCTGCGCGCTGGAGCGCGTGATGTCGATCAGGCGCTTGTGGATCCGGATCTCGAACTGCTCGCGCGACTTCTTGTCCACGTGCGGGCTGCGCAGCACGGTGTAGACGGTCTTCTTGGTCGGCAGCGGCACCGGGCCCGAGGTGACCGCCCCGGTGCGGCGCGCGGTGCGCACGATCTCGGACGCCGACTGGTCGAGCGTCGCGTGGTCGTACGACTTGAGCTTGATCCGGATCTTCTGGAGCATTCGGCTCGCTCCCTACGCGACGATCGTCGCCGACGACGCCGGCGCCGACCGTGCGGCCGCCCTCGCGGATCGCGAACCGCAGCTCCGTCTTCCATCGCGATCGGCGTGATCAGCTCCACTTCCATCGTCCACGTTGTCCCCCGGCATCACCATCTCCCGCCCCGCCGGCAGCGTCGCCACTCCCGTCACGTCCGTCGTCCGGAAGTAGAACTGCGGCCGGTACCCGTTGAAGAACGGCGTGTGCCGCCCGCCCTCTTCCTTCGTCAGCACGTACACCGACCCCTTGAACTTCGTGTGCGGCGTGATCGACTTCGGCGCCACCACGCACATCCCGCGCTCCAGGTCTTCCTTCTCGATCCCGCGCAGCAGCAGCCCGATGTTGTCCCCGCGATCGCCTCGTCCATCGACTTGCGGAACATCTCCACCCCCGTCACCACCGTCTCCCGCGTCTCCCGCAGCCCCACGATCTCCACCTTGTCCCCCACCTTCACCTTCCCGCGCTCCATCCGCCCCGTCCCCACCGTCCCGCGCCCCGAGATCGAGAACACGTCCTCGACCGCCATCAGCAGCGGCTTGTCGATCGCGCGCTCCGGCGTCGGGATGTAGCTGTCCACCGCCTCCATCAGCTTCAGGATCGACTCGTTCGCCTTCGCGTCCTTGCCCGCCGCCGTCCATCGCCTGCCTTCGCCGACCCGCGGATCACCGGGATCTCGTCCCCCGGGAACTCGTACTTCTTCAGCAGCTCCCGCACCTCCAGCTCCACCAGGTCCAGCAGCTCCGGGTCGTCCACCATGTCGCACTTGTTCATGTACACCACGATGTACGGCACCCCCACCTGCCGCGCCAGCAGCATGTGCTCGCGCGTCTGCGGCATCGGCCCGTCCGCCGCCGACACCACCAGGATCGCCCCGTCCATCTGCGCCGCGCCCGTGATCATGTTCTTCACGTAGTCCGCGTGCCCCGGGCAGTCCACGTGCGCGTAGTGCCGCTTCGTCCGTCTCGTACTCCACGTGCGCCGTCGCGATCGTGATCCCGCGCTCCCGCTCTTCCGGCGCGTTGTCGATCGAGCCGTAGTCCCGCACCGTGGATCTTCGGGTTCTTCTGCGCCAGCACCATCGTGATCGCCGCCGTCAGCGTCGTCTTCCCGTGGTCCACGTGCCCGATCGTCCCCACGTTCACGTGCGGCTTCGTCCGCTCGTACTTCTGCTTGGCCATGAACGACCTCCGTGCTGCGTGACATCCGACCCGGGATCGCGGCGCCCGGCGCTCGCGCCGACGCCTCGGATCGGATGCTAACCCTTCGACCTTGGCCACGATCTCTTCCGCGACCGACTGCGGCAGCGTCTCGTAGCGCGAGAACTGCATCGAGTACACGGCGCGCCCCTGCGAGATCGAGCGCATGCGCGTGGCGTAACCGAACATCTCCGCCAGCGGCACCGACGCCGCGATCACGCGCGCCTCAGCGCGCGTGAACATGCCGCCGATGCGGCCGCGGCGCGACGGACAGGTCGCCGATGATGTCGCCCATGTACTCCTCGGGCACCACCACCTCGACGTCGAAGATCGGCTCGAGCAGGCGCGGCTTGGCCTTCTGGCAGGCCTCCTTGAACGCCATCGAGCCCGCGATCTTGAACGCCATCTCCGAGGAGTCGACGTCGTGGTAGCGAGCCGTCGAGCAGCGTGACCTTGATGTCCACCATCGGGTAGCCGGCCACGACGCCGCCGCTGCATCGCCTCCTCGACGCCCTTCTCGACCGCCGGGATGAACTCCTTGGGGATCGCGCCGCCGACGATCTCGTTCTCGAACTCGAAGCCCTTGCCGGGCTCCTGCGGCTCGACGCGCAGCGTCGACGTCCGCGAACATGCCCTTGCCGCCGGTCTGGCGGACGAAGCGGTGACGCTGCTCGGCGGCCGATCGTGATGGTCTCGCGGTAGGCGACCTGGGGCTTGCCGACGTTCGCCTGCACGCCGAACTCGCGCATCATGCGGTCCACCGATGATCTCGAGGTGCAGCTCGCCCATGCCCGAGATCACGGTCTGCGCTGGTCTCCTCGTCGGTGCGCACGCGGAAGGTCGGATCCTCCTCGGCGAGCCGCTGCAGCGCGTTCGCCGAGCTTCTCCTCGTCGACCTTGGACTTGGGCTCGATCGCCACGTCCACGACCGGCTCGGGGAAGTGCATCGCCTCGAGCGCGATCGGGTACTGCGGATCGCACAGCGTGTTGCCGGTGGTCACGCTTCTTGAGCCCGATGCCGGCCGCGATGTCGCCGGCGTAGACCTCGCTGATCTCCTCGCGCTTGTTGGCGTGCATCTGCACCAGACGCCCGATGCGCTCCTTGCTGCCGGTCGGCGGCGTTGAGCACCGTGTCGCCGGTCTTGACCGTGCCGGAGTAGACGCGGAAGAAGGTGAGCTTGCCGACGTAGGGGTCGGTCGCGATCTTGAACGCCAGCGCCGAGAACGGCTCGTCGTCGCTGGGCTTGCGCGTCGACGTGCTCGAAGGTCTCGGCGGTCCTGACCCTCGACCGGCGGCTTGTCGAGCGGCGAGGGCAGGAAGTCCACGACCGGCGTCGAGCAGCCGCTGCACGCCCTTGTTCTTGAACGCCGAGCCGCACAGCACCGGCGTGATCGCGCCCTGGACGCGTGCCGTTGCGGCAGCGCGCGCCTGCAGGTCGTCGGAGGTGTAGGGCTTCTCGTGCAGGTAGTCGTCGAGCAGCTGCTCGTCGAACTCGGCGATCGACTCGAGCAGATGGTGGCGCGCCTCGGTCGGCCGAGTCGACCAGGTCGCGCGGGATGTCGTGCTCGTCGAAGGTCGATGCCCTGGCTCTGCCTCGTGGTAGGTGATCGCCTTCATCTCGACCAGGTCGATCATGCCCTGGAACTGCTCGCCCACGAACATCGGGATCTGGATCGGAACCGGCTTGGCGCCGAGGCGGTCGCGTCATCATCTGCACGACGTTCTCGAAGTCGGCGCCGACGCGGTCCATCTTGTTGACGAACGCGATGCGCGGGACGTTGTACTTGTCGGCCTGGCGCCACACCGTCTCGGACTGGGGCTCGACGCCGCCGACCGCGCAGAACACGGCGACCGCGCCGTCGAGGACGCGCAGCGCTGCGCTCGACCTCGACGGTGAAGTCCACGTGGCCCGGGGTGTCGATGATGTTGATCCGGTGATCGCGCCACGTGGCAGGTGGTGGCGGCGGAGGTGATGGTGATGCCGCGCTCCCGCTCCTGCTCCATCCAGTCCATCGTGGCGGCGCCTTCGTGCACCTCGCCCACGCGGTGGATGCGGCCCGTATAGAAGAGGATGCGCTCGGTCAAGGTGGTCTTGCCGGCGTCGATATGGGCCATGATCCCGATGTTGCGATATCGTTCGAGCGCGAGTCTGCCGAGGCATCGGCGTTCACTTCCTCTCAGGTTCTAGAGTGCATGCCGCGATAGCACCACCTGCCTTTCCGTCGTAGAAAGTGCGGTGATGAACTCGTTGATCCACTCGCGGTGCGGCGGAGTCGCGCGCCGGCGACGTGCCGCGGCGCCGGCCCAGGCCGGCACGAGGGCCGGCCTTCTGCTCGCGAGTGGGCTACCAGCGATAGTGAGCGAAGGCCTTGTTGGCCTCCGCCATCTTGTGCGTGTCTTCGCGCTTCTTCACCGCGCCGCCTTCGTTCCGGCGACGCCGCGAGCAGCTCGGCGGCGAACTTCTCCGCGAACGTGTGGTCCGCGCGCGCCCGCGCGAAGCTGATGATCCAGCGGATCGCCAGCGCGTTGCGCCGGTCGGGCCGGACCTCGACCGGAACCTGGTAGTTCGCGCCGCCCACGCGCCGCGACTTCACCTCGAGCACCGGCTTGACGTTGGTCATCGCCTGCTTGAGGACCGTCATGGCGTCCTGCCCGGTCTTCTGCTCGACGCATCGCCATCGCGCCGTAGAACGTGCCGCTCGGCCAACGACCGCTTGCCGCGCCCCATCAGCGCGTTGACGAAGCGCGTGACGAGGACGCTGTCGAACTTCGGATCCGGCGCCGATTCGCGCCGCGGGCACCTGTCCCTTACGAGGCATGGATCGCGACTCTCCTCGTTCGCGTCGTCCGCCGGGACCCGCGATCGCAGACGCCGATCGCGCACCGAGCCAGCGCGGCTCCGCGCGATGCCCGCTACTTCGACTTCGTGCCGTACTTCGACCGGCTCTGCTTGCGCCCGGTCACGCCGCTCGCGTCGAGCGTCCCGCGCACGATGTGGTAGCGCACTCCCGGCAGGTCCTTCACGCGACCGCCGCGGATCAGCACGATCGAGTGCTCCTGCAGGTTGTGCCCCTCGCCCGGGATGTAGCACGTGACCTCGATGCCGTTCGTGAGCCGCACGCGCGCCACCTTGCGCAGCGCCGAGTTCGGCTTCTTGGGCGTCGTGGTGTACACGCGCGTGCACACGCCCCGCTTCTGCGGACACGACTTGCAGCGCAGGAGCGCCGGTCTTGGTCTTCGACTCGCCGCCGGCCATGACGGACCAGCTGGCTCAGCGTCGGCACAGAATACCTCCAAGCTCTGAGTCGACGTTGGGCTTGCGCGGTCAGGCAGGCCACGGCATCCGCGAAGGAACAACATGCGCCGTTGCCGCGCAGACCGGGGAATATACGTATCTGCCATATCAGACCTGTCAAGCGGTCTTTGCCCCCTCGACTTCCTCGACCACCGCGGCTGGGCCTGCTTCTCGGCCTCCAGCCGCGAGCCTGCGGTAGATCGGCATGCCGGTCCCGGCCGGGATCAGGTGGCCGATGATGACGTTCTCCTTGAGGCCCCGCAGGTAGTCGACCTTGCCCTGGATCGCCGCCTCGGTGAGGACGCGGGTGGTCTCCTGGAAGGAGGCCGCCGAGATGAAGCTGTCGGTGGACAGCGACGCCTTGGTGATCCCGAGCAGGAGCGGCTGGAACGTGGCCGGCTGCTGGCCCTCGCGGATCATGCGCTCGTTCTCCTCGAGCACCTGCGAGCCGGTCGACCGTGCTCGCCCTCGAGGAAGCGCGGTGTTGCCCGGATCCTCGATGCGCACCTTCTGCAGCATCTGGCGCACGATCACCTCGATGTGCTTGTCGTCGATGCGCACGCCCTGCAGTCGGTAGACCTCCTGGATCTCGTTGACCAGGTACTCCTGCACCTCCTCGATCCCCTTGATCTTGCAGGATGTCGTGCGGGTTGATCGGGCCCTCGGTGAGCCGGTCGCCCGCCCGCACCGCGCTGCCCTCCTGCACGTGCAGGTGCTTGCCCTGCGGGATCTGGTACTCGCGCGCGTCGCCGTCGTCGCTGCGCACGATCAGCTTGCGCATGCCGCGCGAGACGCCGCCGAACTCGACCGCGACCGTCGATCTCGGACACGATCGCCGCGTCCTTGGGACGCCGCGCCTCGAACAGCTCCGCCACGCGCGGCAGACCGCCCGTGATGTCGCGGGTCTTGGACGCCTCGCGCCGGATCTTGACCAGCACGTCGCCCGCCGCCACCGCCTGGCCGTCGCGCACCTCGAGACGCGCGCCGGTCGGCAGCGGGTAGTGGGCGAGCTTCTGGCCGGTCGGGATCCGAGGATGTCGATCGCCGGCTGCAGCTCCTTGTTGCGGTCCTCCATGATGACCAGCAGCTTCAGCGCCGGTGGTGTCGTCGACCTCGTCGCGCACCGTGATCTTGTCCTTCACGTCGACGAAGCGCACGGTGCCCGGCTTCTCGGTGACGATCGGCGTTGTTGTAGATGTCCCACTCGAACAGCGACTGCTCGGCCTCGACCGTCTGGCCGTCGGCTGACGAACAGGTGGGCGCCGTAGGGCACCGTTGTAGCGCTGGCGCATGCGGCCGGCTCGTGTCGAGCAGCTCGATCTCGCCGCTGGCGGCCGACGCGCCACCAGCATGCCGTCGCTGGTAGGCCACGCACTTCGAGGCTCGACGAACCGCACCGTGCCCGTCGTCCTTGGCCGTGGCGCGCGACTGCTCGACGATGCGGCCCGCGACGCCGCCGATGTGGAACGTGCGCAGCGTGAGCTGCGTGCCCGGCTCGCCGATCGACTGCGCGGCGATCACGCCCACCGCCTCGCCGAGGTCGACCGGACGTCCGGTCGCCAGGTTGCGGCCGTAGCACTTGGCGCACACGCCGCGACGGGCGTCGCAGGTCAGCACCGAGCGGATGCGCATCTTCTCGAGACCGGCCTTGGCGGCCTCCTCGATGCGCTCGGCGATCTCCTCGTCGATCAGCTGGCCGGCCTCGACGATGGTCTCGTTCGAGATCGGATGGATGACGTCCTCCGCCGCCACGCGACCCAGCACGCGGTCGGCGAGCGGCTCGATGATGTCCTCGCCGTCCTTGAGCGCGCCGACCGAGAGACCGCGGATCGTGCCGCAGTCCGGCTCGTTGATGATCATGTCCTGCGCGACGTCGACCAGACGGCGCGTCAGGTAGCCGGCGTCGGCGGTCTTGAGCGCCGGTGTCGGCCAGACCCTTGCGGGCGCCGTGCGTCGAGATGAAGTACTCGAGCACCGACAGCCCTTCCTTGAAGTTGTGGATGACCGGCGACTCGATGATCTCGCCCAGACCGCCGGTGATCTTCTTCTGCGGCTTGGCCATCAGGCCGCGCATGCCGGCGAGCTGGCGCACCTGCTCGCGGTTACCGCGCGAGCCGGAGTCGGCCATCATGAAGATCGGGTTGAAGCCCGTCGCGGTCGCGCGACAGGCCGTCGAAGGTGACCTCCTCGACCTCGGTGGTGGCGTGCGTCCAGGTGTTGATCACGCTTGTTGTAGCGCTCGCCCTCGGTGATCACGCCGCGCGCGGTAGTTGGCGTTGATCTGATCGACCTCGCTTGCGCGCGCGCGCGATGATCTCGTCCTTCTCGGGCGGAATGCGCACGTCGTCGATGCCGACCGTGAAGCCGGCCTGGGTCGCGAACTTGAACCCGAGGTTCTTGAGCTCGTCGAGCAGGTCCGAGGTGATCTCGGCGCCGAGCCGCGCGTAGCAGTCGCCGACCAGGTTCTCGAGCCGCTTCTTGTCCATCGTCTCGTTGATGAAGCCGAGCTCCTGCGGCACCACCTCGTTGAACAGCACGCGGCCGGCGGTGGTGACGACGTAGCCGGTTCGGCACCGGCGCGACAGCGTCGAGACCGCCGGCGCGCACCGCGATCCGACCGTGGAGCGGATCTCGCCCGTCGTCGTACGCCGCCCGCACCTCGCCCGGGCTGTGGAACACGCGCAGCCGGCGCGGATCGTCGGCTCGCGAGCTTCGGCCTGCCGCCGCGCGCGGATTGAGCGATCTCGCCGCGCGCCTTGGTGAGGTAGTGGCAGCCGAGCACGATGTCCTGGTTCGGCGTGGCGAGCGGACGGCCGTGCGCCGGCGACAGGATGTTGTGCGTCGACAGCATCAGCAGGCTGGTCTCGATCTGCGCCTCGAACGAGAGCGGCACGTGCACCGCCATCTGGTCGCCGTCGAAGTCGGCGTTGAACGCCTGAGCAGACCAGCGGGTGGATGCGGATCGCCTTGCCCTCGACCAGCACCGGCTCGAATCCCTGGATGCCGAGACGGTGGAGCGTCGGCGCGCGGTTGAGCAGCACCGGGTGGTTCTCGATGATCTCGCCGAGGATGTCCCACACCTCGGGCTTCTCGCGCTCGACCAGCCGCTTGGCGCTCTTGACCGTCTGCACGTAGCCGCGGTCCTCGAGCTTGCGGATGATGAACGGCTTGAACAGCTCGAGCGCCATGTTCTTCGGCAGCCCGCACTGGTTGAGCTTGAGCTCGGGGCCGACCACGATCACCGAGCGGCCCGAGTAGTCGACGCGCTTGCCGAGCAGGTTCTGGCGGAACCGGCCCTGCTTGCCCTTGAGCATGTCGGAGAGCGACTTGAGCGGCCGGTTGCCCTGGCCGCGCACCGCGCGGCTGCGGCGGCCGTTGTCGAACAGCGCGTCCACCGCCTCCTGCAGCATGCGCTTCTCGTTGCGCAGGATGACTTCCGGGCGCCTTGATGTCCATCAGCTTCTTGAGCCGGTTGTTGCGGTTGATGACGCGCCGGTAGAGGTCGTTGAGGTCCGACGTCGCGAAGCGGCCGCCCTCGAGCGGCACCAGCGGCCGCAGATCCGGCGGCAGCACCGGGATCGCCTCGAGGATCATCCACTCCGGACGGTTGCCGCTGTGACGGAACGCCTCGACGATGCGCAGGCGCTTGAGCTGTCTCCTTCTTGCGCTGCACCGAGGTCTCGATCTTGGCCTTGGCGCGCAGGTCGGCCTGGACAGCTCCTCGAGATCGAGCTCGGAGAGCAGGTCGCGGATCGCCTCGGCGCCCATCTTGGCCTTGAGCCCCGAGTCCGGCTGCTCGTCCATCACCTCGTTGTACTGGTCCTCGGTGATGATCTCGCGCTTCTTGAACCCGGTCTTGCCCGGATCGATCACGACGTACGACTCGTAGTAGAGGATGCGCTCGAGGTCACGGATGCTCATGTCGAGCAGGTGACCGATGCGCGACGGCACGCCCTTGAAGAACCAGATGTGCGACACCGGCACCGCCAGCTCGATGTGACCGAGCCGCTCGCGCCGCACCTTGGCCTGCGTGACCTCGACGCCGCAGCGGTCGCAGATCACGCCGCGGTAGCGAATGCGCTTGTACTTGCCGCAGTTGCACTCCCAGTCCTTGACCGGGCCGAAGATCTTCTCGCAGAACAGGCCGTCCTTCTCGGGCTTGAACGACCGATAGTTGATGGTCTCGGGCTTGGTCACCTCGCCGTGCGACCAGCTGCGGATGACGTCCGGAGACGCCAGCGTGATGCGGATCGAGTTGAACGCCGCGCGGCGGCGCTGCTCACGCTCGTCGAGACGCGCTCAGCCCCAGCTTGCCTGCGGTCGACAGGCTCAGCGGCGACTGCAGTTCCGTTTCCTGCAATCATCTCACTTCTCCTTCGGTCAGTGCCGGGAAACGCGCGGAGCCGAGTGCGCCTGCATCGCACGGCTCAGACTTCCTCGAACTGCACTTCCAGGCACAGACTCTGTAGCTCCTTCACCAGCACGTTGAACGACTCGGGCACGCCGGGCTCGGGAGGGTTCTCGCCCTTCACGATCGCCTCGTAGATCCGCGACCGCCCGGCGACGTCGTCGCTCTTGACCGTGAGCAGCTCCTGAAGGGTGTAGGCGGCGCCGTAGGCCTCGAGCGCCCACACTTCCATCTCGCCGAAGCGCTGACCGCCGAACTGCGCCTTGCCGCCCAGCGGCTGCTGGGTGACGAGCGAGTACGGACCGGTCGAGCGCGCGTGGATCTTGTCGTCGACCAGGTGGCTGCAGCTTCATCATGTAGATGTAGCCGACGCACGACGCGCTCATCGAAGGCGTCGCCGCTGCGCCCGTCGTAGCAGCACGGTCTTGCCGTCCTCCGGCAGGCCCGCCGGCCGCAGCTCGGACTTGATCTCGTCGACCGTCGCCCCGGCGAACACCGGGGTCGCGCAGTTGTAGCCGAGCTGCGTGCGCCGCCCAACCGAGGTGGGTCTCGAGCACCTGGCCGATGTTCATGCGCGACGGCACGCCGAGCGGGTTGAGCACGATCTCGATCGGCGTGCCGTCCGGCAGGTACGGCAGGTCCTCCTCGGCCAGGATCTTGGCGACCACGCCCTTGTTGCCGTGGCGTCCCGCCATCTTGTCGCCGACCGAGAGCTTGCGCTTCTTGGCGATGTAGACCTTGACCAGCTTGACCACGCCGGGCGGCAGCTCGTCGCCGCGCGTGACCTTCTCGATCTCCTTCTCCAGCTCCTTCTCGCAGCGGGTGAACGCCGACTGGGCGCCGTCCATCGCCGCCCAGAAGCGCTCGTTGAGCCGCGCGTCCTCGGTCACCGGCGTGCCCCAGGCCAGATCGTCGAGATCGATCTCCGTCGAGGAACTCGCGGCTGAACTTGCGTCCCTTGCGGGCCATCGGCTCGCCGCTCGAGGCGCTGCGCAGCACGTTCACGAGCTGCTCGTCGAGGATCTCGGCGATGGTGGCCAGCCGCACGTCGGCGATGCGCTCGCGCTCCTTCTTGCTCTCGCGGCGCAGCTTGTCGATCTTCTTCTTCTCCTGCTGCTTGGTGCCCTCGTCCTTCTCGCGGCGCGAGAACACCTTGATGTCGATGACGATGCCGTCCATCCCCGGCGGCGCCTTGAGCGACGCGTCGCGCACGTCGCCGGCCTTGTCGCCGAAGATCGCCTTGAGCAGCCGCTCCTCGGGCGACAGCTCCTGCTCGCCCTTGGGCGTCACCTTGCCGACCAGGATGTCGCCCTGGCGCACGCGCGCGCCGATGCGGATGACGCCTTCCTCGTCGAGGTTCTTGACCGCCTCCTCGGAGACGTTCGGGATCTCGCGCGTGATCTCCTCGACGCCGCGCTTGGTGTCGCGCACCTGGAGCTCGAACTCCTCGATGTGGATCGAGGTGAAGACGTCGTCCTTGATGAGCTTCTCGCTCACCAGGATCGCGTCCTCGAAGTTGTAGCCGCCCCACGGCATGAACGCGCACAGCACGTTGCGCCCGAGCGCCAGCTCGCCCTCGCGGGTCGCCGGACCGTCGGCGATGACCTGGCCCTTCTTGACCTTCGGCCCCCTCGACCACGACGGCCGCTGGTTCAGGCAGGTGTCCTGGTTCGAGCGGCGGAACTTGATCAGCCGGTAGATGTCGAGGTTGGGCTGGTCGCTGTAGTCGACCGGCACGTCCTCGGGATCGCGCTCGTAGCGGACCGCGATCATCTCGCCCGAGACGAACTCGACCACGCCCGAGCGCCGCGCCAGCACCAGCGCGCCCGGAGTCCTCGCGCCACCTTGTCCTCGAGTCCGGTGCCCGACCAGCGGCGCCTCGGTCGACGAGCAGCGGCACCGCCTGGCGCTGCATGTTGGAGCCCATCAGCGCGCGGTTGGCGTCGTCGTGCTCGAGGAACGGAATCAGCGCCGCCGCCGGCGACACCAGCTGGATCGGCGAGACGTCCATGTACTCGACCTCGGTCTTGTCGATGATCGGGTACTCGCCGCGGAACCGAACGGTGAGCGTGGTCGTCCTGAGCGCGCCGCTCTTGCTTGTCGAACGGCGTGTTGGCCGGCGCGATGTGCGAGCGATCCTCGACGTCGGCCGCCAGGAACTCGGGCTTCTTGCGGTCCACGACGCCGCTCTGCACGCGGAAGTACGGCGTCTCGAGGAACCCGAACTCGTTCACCTGCGCGTAGGTCGAGAGCGACGAGATGAGCCCGATGTTCGGACCTTCCGGCGTCTCGATCGGGCACATGCGCCCGTAGTGCGTGTAGTGGACGTCGCGCACCTCGAAGCCGGCGCGGTCGCGCGTCAGGCCGCCGGGCCCGAGCGCCGAGAGCCGGCGCTTGTTGGTGAGCTCGGCGAGCGGGTTGGTCTGGTCCATGAACTGCGACAGCTGCGAGGAGCCGAAGAAGCTCTGGATCACCGCCGAGATCGTGCGCGAGTTCACCAGGTCGGTCGGGGTGATCGTTCTCCTGGTCCTGGAGCGACATGCGCTCGCGGATGATGCGCGCCATGCGCGCCAGACCGATGTTGAACTGGTTGGCCAGCAGCTCGCCCACCGAGCGCACGCGCCGGTTGCCGAGATGGTCGATGTCGTCGGTGACCGCCGGTCTCGGCGCCGCGATCGGTGACCAGCTCGCCGCCGGTGCGGAGCAGCAGCAGGTACTTGATGATGACGATGAAGTCCTCGCGGCACAGCGTCGCGTGGTTGAGGTCGGGAATGCCGAGCCCGAGCCTGCGTGCGCACGTCGCGCCCCGGCAGCAGGTACTCGTGCGGCAGCTTCTGGTTGAGCTTGTAGCGGCCGACGCGCGCCAGGTCGTAGCGCTTGGGATTGAAGAACAGCTTGTTGAGGATCTCGCGCGCCGAATCGGCGCGCGGCGGCTCGCCGGGCCGCAGCAGGTTGTAGATGCGGTGCAGCGCCTCTTCCTGCGAGTGCGTCGGATCCTTGCGCAGCGTGTTGCGGACCACGTCCGCCTCGTCCTGCATCGGGATCACGAAGACCTCGAGCGTCTCGAGGGCGGCGCTTCTTGATGATCTCGACCTTCTCGGCGCGTGATCTCGTCGTTGGCCTCGAGCAGGATCTCGCCGGTCGCCTCGTCGACCAGGTCCTGGGCGCAGCACGCGGCCCAGCGCCGACCTCGGACTTCTTGCCCCTGACGTCGAGGGCTTCGCTTCTCGTAGAACAGCTCGAGGATCTCGCGGTCGCCCACGAAGCCGAGCGCGCGCAGCAGCACGGTGACCGGCAGCTTGCGCTTGCGGTCGATGTGCACGTGCATGACGTCGTTGACGTCGAGGCTGAACTCCACCCACGAGCCGCGGTACGGGAATGATGCGGGCGGAGAACAGCTGCTTGCCGTTGGGGTGGGTCAGCTCGTCGAAGAACACGCCGGGCGAGCGGTGGAGCTGCGAGACGATCACGCGCTCGGCGCCGTTGATGATGAACGTGCCGCTGTCGGTGATGAGCGGCAGCTCGCCGAGATAGACCTCCTGCTCGATCACGTCCTTGTCGCGCTTGACGCCGTCCACTTCCTCGCGGGTGATGAGACGCAGCCGCGCCTTGAGCGGCGCCGAGAAGGTGAGGTCGCGCTCGACGCACTCGTCCATGGTGTACTTGGGCTCGCCGATCTCGTACGCGACGAACTCGAGCTCGAACAGCTCGCGCGGGTCGCTGATCGGGAACACGCCGGTGAACACCTCCTGCAGGCCCTCGTTGCGGCGCCGCAGGGGGTCGATGTCCATCTGGAGGAAATCACGGAAGCTCTTGAGCTGGACCTCGAGCAGGTTCGGAATCTGCAGATTCCACTCCGCGGTCGATCTTGCTAGAAGCTCTTCCGTTCCTTCCGACGTGTCAGTCTTCAAGGCCTTCCCGCCTTTCTCGCTGATGGAAGCATGAGCCCATCGCCCTGTCCGGCGCGGCACGCCACGAGCGCGCGCCAGTCCGCCGAGCGCCGCGCGCGCGGGCACGCGCGGCGCACCGCGCCGCTCGGGCCGCGGACCCGGCCGTCGCAGGCGACTCGCCGGCGTCGACTACTTGATCTCGACCGTGGCGCCCTGCTCTTCGAGCTTGGCCTTCATGTCGGCGGCCTCGCGCCTTCGATCACCTTCTCCTTCACGCTCTTGGGAGCGCCGTCCACCAGGTCCTTGGCCTCCTTGAGGCCGAGACCGGTCAGCTCGCGCACGACCTTGATGACCTGGATCTTCTTGTCGCCGGCTGCCGATGAGCACGACGTCGAACTCGGTCTTCTCTTCGACCACGGCGGCCGCGCCGCCGCCGACCGCCCATCGGCATCGCCATCATCGGCGCCGCGGCGGTGACGCCGAACTTGTCTTCGTACTTCTTCTTGAGCTCCGACAGCTCGAGCACGGTCATGTTGCCGATGAGATCGAGCACCTGGTCGATCGCGGTCGACATGCGTGCGATTCTCCTTCTGGTTGTCCTGGTGTCTCGAGTGAAACATCGACGGCCGGCAGCGGCTCCGCGCTCGGCGGATGCGGTCATCTGCTGGTCTTGCTCTGCTCTCCCGCTCCAGCACGTCCGCCATCGATGGCCGGCAGCCGCGAGGGTCGCGTCGATCGCGGCCAGGAACTGCGTCATCGGCGCGATGAAGCGTGCTCAGCACCTGCGCACAGCAGCACTTCGCGGCTCGGCAGCGTCGCCAGCACGCGCGATCGCCTTGTCGTCGAACAGCCGCCCGTCCACGACCGCCGCCTTGATGCGCGGGCGTCTCGTGCGCCTTGGCGAAGTCGGCCAGGATCTTGGCCGGCGCCATCTCGCTCACCGGCGCTGAACACCACGCCGGTCGGTCCGTTCAGATGCGCGTCGAGCGCGGTGATGCCGCGCGCGTTGAACGCGCGCTTGAGCAGCGTGTTCTTGATCGACGTGGAACTGCACCTGCTGCTCGCGGCACTGCTTGCGCAGCAGCGAGAGCTTCTCGACGCTCATGCCGCTGAAGTCGGCGAGGTAGATGCCTCGCACGCCCTCGGATGCGCTCGCTGCGTGTCCTCGAGGATCTCGCTCCTTCTCGGCGGTCGGCATCGCGTCCTCCTAGTCGGCTCAGCGCGGCCGTGACGGCCGTCGGGTCGAGGGTCGATCCCCGGCCCCATGGTGGCGCTCAGGGTCAGCGATCTTGATGTAGTGCGCCCTTGGCGGCCGCCGGCTTGGCGCGCACCAGCTCGCGCAGGAACGTCGCGCGTGTTCTCGAGCAGCTTGTCCTCGGTCGAACGACGCCTTGCCCACCGGCGCGTGAACGTTGGAGCCCTTGTCGACGCGGAACTCGATCTTGCCCGCCTTGAGCTCCTTGCACCGCCTTGGCGACGTCGAAGGTCACGGTGCCGCTCTTCGGATTCGGCATCAGCCCGCGCGGACCGAGCACGCGCCCCAGCTTGCCGACCTCGCCCATCAGGTCCGGGCGTGGCGACGATCGCGTCGACGTCGAGCCAGCCGTCCTGGATCTTCTTCACGTACTCGTCCGACGCCCACGAAGTCGGCGCCCGCCGCCTGCGCCTCCTTCTCCTTCTCGCCCCTGGCACAGCACCAGCACGCGCAGGCTCTTGCCGGTCCCGTGCGGCAGCACCACGGTGCCGCGCACCAGCTGATCGGAGTGCCGCGGGATCGACGCCCGAGGTGGGACGAGACGACGATGGTCTCGTCGAACTTGGCGCGGGCGGTCTGCTTGACCAGCTTCACCGGCCTCGGCCAGGTTGCTGAACCGGCCCGGCCTTGCCGGTCAGCTCCGGCGGCGGCGCGATATCGCTTGCCGTGCTTCATGCATTCCTCCCGTGGTCCTCAGCGTGGCGGCGCGAGCCGGCCACTCCCACGCGGTTGCTGTAGCGAACGTCGCGATGCCGCGACGATCCCGCGCCGAAGCGGACGGCTCGCTCGGCCGACGCGCTGGCTCAGCCGATTCTCTTCCTCGACGGCCTCGAGCTCCGGCTTCGGTCGCGTAGCCTTCCTTGACGACCCAGTCGAGCGTCTCGAAGAAGTCGTTGATGCTCGCGCCCGGAGCCTGCGAGACCACGCTCGCGCACGATGTCGTAGATCTCGCGCGGCGTCTTGCCCCTCAGCAGCTGCTCCGCATCTTCCTTGTCCAGGCGAACCATCCGGTTCCTTCCCTTCTTCCTTAGTCGGCGATCTCGATGCCCATGCTGCGGGCGGTGCCCATCACCATCCGCTCGGCCGCTTCGACCGTGGCGGAGTTGAGATCGGGCGCCTTGAGCTCGGCGATCTCGCGCACCTGGGCGCGAGTGACCTTGCCGACCTTGGTGCGGTTCGGGACTCCCGAGCCCTTGGCCAGCCCGGCCGCGCGCTTCAGCAGAATCGCCGCAGGTGGCGTCTTGGTGATGAACGTGAACGAACGGTCGTTGTAGACCGTGATCACGACCGGGATCACGAGCCCGGTCTGGTGCTGCGTGCGCGCGTTGAACTGCTTGCAGAACTCCATGATGTTGATGCCGTGCTGTCCCAGCGCCGGGCCCACCGGCGGCGCCGGCGTCGCGTTGCCCGCGTTGCACTGCAGCTTCACCATCGCCTGTACCGGCTTTGGCCATCGATTCTGCTCCGCTCGCTAGACCGGCTGAACCTGCAGGAAGTCGAGCTCCACCGGCGTGGCGCGGCCGAAGATGCTGACCATCACCTTCACCTTGCCGCGCTCGTTGTTCACCTCGTCCACGACGCCCGAGAACGCGCTGAACGGCCCGTCCACGACCCGCACGTGGTCGCCGATCGCGGAACGTCACCGTCGGCGCCGGCTTCGACTTCGTCGGCCTCCATCTGGCCGAGGATGCGCCGGACCTCGTTCTCCTTGAGGGCGATCGCGCTCTGGCCCGAGCCGATGAAGCGCGTCACGCCCGGCACGTTCTGCACCAGATGCCGGGTCTCGTTGTTCAGCTCCATCTCGATCATGACGTAGGACGGGAACGTCTTGCGCTTCGACGTCTTCCGCTTGCCGTCCTTCATCTCGGCGAAATCCTCGGTGGCGACCAGGATCTGGCCGAAGTGCTCGTCGAGACCGGCGGAATGGATCGCCTTCTCGAGGTTCGTCTTCACCTTGTTCTCGTGGCCCGAGTAGGTGTGGACCACGTACCACTTCTTGGTCATGCTCGTCTCTCGTCCGCGCCGGCGCCGCCGGCGCTCCGCGAGTCGCGGCTGCGCGCGCTCATCGCTCAGCGGAACAGCAGCCCGACCGCCGACGTTCAGGATCACGATCCGACGACGCCGACGAATGCGCGCCACGATCATCACCGTCGACGATCACGACGATGGTCGAGTCGCGCAGCTCGTCGCGCGTCGGCCAGCTGACCTTGGTGACTCCGACCCGCACGTCCTTGATGAACTCGCGGCACCTGATCCACACCACGACCATCTCGATCGCCCTCCGGCTCGACTCGCCTGCGCGCCGCCTCGCGCGCTCCCGTCGAGCACTGGCAGGCCTGGAGGGATTTGAACCCCCGACTCCCGGTTTTGGAGACCGGTGCTCTAGCCGGACTGAGCTACAGGCCTGCCGTCACCGTCTGACCGCGTCGCCACGCCTTACCGCGTTTCCTTGTGCGCCGTGTGCTTGCGGCAGAACGGGCAGTACTTCTGGAACTCGACCCGATCCGGGATGCAGCCGCTTGTTCTTCGTCGTGATGTAGTTGCGGCGCTTGCAGTCGTTGCAGGCGAGTGTGACCTGGTCGCGCATGGTCGACTCCCGTCGCTCCTACGCGATGATCGTCGGTGACGACGCCGGCGCCGACGGTGCGGCCGCCCTCGCGGATCGCGAACCGCAGCTCCGTCTTCCATCGCGATCGGCGTGATCAGCTCCACCTCCATGTCCACGTTGTCCCCGGCATCACCATCTCCCGCCCCGCCGGCAGCGTCGCCACTCCCGTCACGTCCGTCGTCCGGAAGTAGAACTGCGGCCGGTACCCGTTGAAGAACGGCGTGTGCCGCCCGCCCTCTTCCTTCGTCAGCACGTACACCGACCCCTTGAACTTCGTGTGCGGCGTGATCGACTTCGGCGCCACCACGCACATCCCGCGCTCCAGGTCTTCCTTCTCGATCCCGCGCAGCAGCAGCCCGACGTTGTCCCCGGCGATCGCCTCGTCCATCGACTTGCGGAACATCTCCACCCCCGTCACCACCGTGTCCCGCGTCGTCCCGCAGCCCCACGATCTCCACCTTGTCCCCCACCTTCACCTTCCCGCGCTCCATCCGCCCCGTCCCCACCGTCCCGCGCCCCGAGATCGAGAACACGTCCTCCACCGCCATCAGCAGCGGCTTGTCCACCGCCCGCTCCGGCGTCGGGATGTAGCTGTCCACCGCCTCCATCAGCTTCAGGATCGGCTCGTTCGCCTTCGCGTCCTTGCCGCCGCCGTCCATCGCCTGCCTTCGCCGACCCGCGGATCACCGGAATGTCGTCCCCGGGAACTCGTACTTCTTCAGCAGCTCCCGCACCTCCAGCTCCACCAGGTCCAGCAGCTCCGGGTCGTCCACCATGTCGCACTTGTTCATGAACACCACGATGTACGGCACCCCCACCTGCCGCGCCAGCAGGATGTGCTCCCGCGTCTGCGGCATCGGCCCGTCCGCCGCCGACACCACCAGGATCGCCCCGTCCATCTGCGCCGCGCCCGTGATCATGTTCTTCACGTAGTCCGCGTGTCCCGGGCAATCCACGTGCGCGTAGTGCCGCTTCGTCCGTCTCGTACTCCACGTGCGCCGTCGCGATCGTGATCCCGCGCTCCCGCTCTTCCGGCGCGTTGTCGATCGATCCGTAGTCCCGCACCTGCGATCTTCGGGTTCTTCTGCGCCAGCACCATCGTGATCGCCGCCGTCAGCGTCGTCTTCCCGTGGTCCACGTGCCCGATCGTCCCCACGTTCACGTGCGGCTTCGTGCGCTCGTACTTCTGCTTGGCCATCGTCCCCGGCTCCTGTCACGTTGAGCGGCTGAATCGCCGACGACTTCACGTCGTCGGAACTCGTCGCGCCCGACCTCACGACGTCTCGCGGCTCGTCGCGCGTTCCGATCACCGTCGTCGCGTCGCGGCTGCCACGTCATCGCTCCGGGCCTGCAGCCGGCGCTTCGCCCAAGTTGCGAGTCTTCGACGGGCGCGCCGCTGTGCCATGGCTACCGCGCGCCGTGCATGGAGCCCACGAGCGGAATCGAACCGCTGACCTTTTGCTTACCATGCAAATGCTCTACCGACTGAGCTACGTGGGCTTGACGACCGGAATCCAGGTCGGCAGCACTGCTCGGATCCCGCGCAGTGTTGAGTGCTGCCACCGGACATATGAAGACGTGGCTCAGCGCCCTGGGGTAGAAAGACGCAGTCCCCGGCCCGACTTCCGCTACCCGAAAGTCGTCGGGGAATTGCGTGAGCAGCGCAATGTAGGAGGATGGGTGACTCCATGTCAATCCGAAATTTGCGGTTCGGCGATCGGGGTCATCGGATTTTCGGGAACGGGACCTCGGAGCCGTGGCCAACCAGCAGTAGTCATGCCTCTGTCAAGCAAGCGGCGCTCGCGACCGGCGCCGGATGGAGCGGGAAACGGGATTCGAACCCGCGACCCTCAGCTTGGAAGGCTGACGCTCTAGCCACTGAGCTATTCCCGCCCGATCCGGCGCCGCCGGCTGCATCGATCTGTGATGGTGGAGGGGGAGGATTCGAACCTCCGAAGGCTTCAGCCGACAGATTTACAGTCTGTTCCCTTTGGCCGCTCGGGAACCCCTCCACGAAAACCAGAGAATGCCACGGCGCCCACCACCGGCGAGTGGCTCCGTCGAGGAGCGCCGTTCATTCGACGACCGATGATAATCAAGCTGGCGAAGGGACTCGAACCCCCAACCGCCTCATTACAAATGAGATGCTCTACCAATTGAGCTACGCCAGCGCGTCCGATCCGCAGATGATCCGGCGGTTATCCCTGCTTCCCGGGATAAGGCGGCACCGCGAGCGAACGGACGTGCTTGAGCACCGCGTGGATCTGTTCCTCACGTCAGGATCTTACCCCAGGCCGGCATGTTGCCCTTGCCGGTGCGGATCACTTCGAGCAGCTGCTCGTCGGTGCGCGCGTTCATGTACGCGCCGTCGGTGTGATTCCGCGGCTAGGATTGAGCGCCGCCGCTCCGGGTCCGTCACCCTTCCCCAGCGGACCGTGACAGAGGACGCACCGCTCCTTGTAGACCTGATCTCCGAGCGCGACGCTCGCGTCGGACGAACCCGACGACGGCATCGACGTGGTGGTCGACTCGGGCGCGGGCGCCGGAGTCGTGCTCGGAGTGGACGACGTTGACGAGGTCTGGTTCTGGTTTCCACCACAGCCGACGATGAGAGCATTGCCGAGACTCGCGAACCGCGATCAGCGTCGCGATTGCTGCGATCGGGCGCGCCTTGAGGGCGCGTCGACAGCGCTTTGGGTTTTCATGGGGCGGGACCATAGCACCGCCACTGGACCCGCTTCAACCATTCCGGATCGCTCACGGCGACGGTTCGGACTCACCCGTGACGGTAAATCGAAAAGGCAGCCGAGGTGATGGGGACGACTGCGTCCTTCTCATGACTCTGGCTGCCTCTTCCCGAGAGATCAGGGAGTGACCGGGATGAAACTCCACTGGTCCCCCGGCTTCGTTGACCGGGCGTATTTAGGTTTTTGTGACGAAACTGCGATCTGCTTTTGGACCAAACTACGGATTGGGCCGAGCTGTGTTTGCTTTCACCCCCTTGGGTTTTGTCCTCTGTCGAGGACTTCCGTGATCACTGGGGTACGAGCCATGGGCGATTTCTCGACCCTTCATTTCGGATCGCGCTTCGGTTGCTTGGGGGACCGATCCCGGGCGGCCCTGCGCCGATGGAGGTGCCCGACCTGCGCCGACCGCCCGGGATCGAGGGCCTCGCTCCCCGGAGGCCCATCGATTGCTGCTCGCTGCAACGTGCCGTGATGCTGTGCTGGTGCTTGTGCTGCGGTGCTGGTTTGAGGCTGTTCCCCGTATCCGACAGCGTTCTACAGCAGGGCGCGTGCCAGCGGCGTTTGAAGAGCCGGACATTCCCGGCGAAGTTGGTTCCGTCGTTTCCCTGCAACGAGTTCGGCTCGCTCGACGGATGACGGCCGGCGATTCGTCCGCATGGATCGGGCGCGAGACTGTCACCCGCGGAGTAACAGTCCTGTTACGGCAGGGTTACAGAGAGGCTCGAGGTCACGACGGGACGGCGGACCAATTCAGGGAAATCAAATGCGCGCGAGCCGGCGAGCCCAGGACGCGAGAGCGAGCACCAACGGGCGCGCCGCGCGCGCCCGTGGGGATGGTGTTTCGTGGGAGTAGACGTTTGGAGCTAGGGAAGCTCGAGGTGGAGTCGCTTGAGGCGCGCGTAGAGCGTCTTGCGGCTCACACCCAGGATGTCGGCGACGCGGCTCTTGTTGCCGCCGCGCCTCGGACGTATGCGGCCAGGATGGCCGCGCCGATCGTCGGTGCTCGGCTGGCCGTTGCGGGCTCGGCCGACCGCATCGGTGGCGGATGATCGAGGAACGGCAGCAGCGCCACGGCGTCGACTCCGCCGTCGCCCGACGTGCAGCGCGGCCACGCGCTTCATCACGTTCTCGAGCTCGCGCACGTTGCCGGGCCACGGCGTACGACGCGCAGCACCGACTCGGCGTCCGCGCGCGAGTCGCGGACCCTCCGATGCCGCCGTAGAACGCCAGGAAGTGGCGGCGCGAGCGGAACGATGTCCTCGCCGCGCTCGCGCAGCGCGGGCAACGCGGATCTCGATCTCGTTGAGCCGGAACAGCAGGTCGCGGCGGAACAGCTTCTCGCCCTCGACGTCGCGCAGCTCGCGGTTGGTGGCCGCGATCATCCGGACGTCCGCGCGCCGCACCTGGGTCTCGCCGAGCCGCAGGTACTCGCCGCTCTCGAGGAAGCGCAGCAGCGTCACCTGGACGTCGAGCGGCAGCTCGCCGACCTCGTCGAGGAACAGGCGTGCCGCCGTGCGCGGCCTCGACCAGCCCGATGCCCTCGGCGTGAGCGCCGGTGAAGGCGCCCTTGCGGTGGCCGAACAGCTGCGACAGCGCCAGGTCGGCGCGCAGCGCGCCGCAGTTGACCGCGAGGAACGGACGCGCGAGCGCGCGGCGACAGCGAGTGGATCGTGCGGCGCGACCAGCTCCTTGCCGGTGCCGGTCTCGCCGGTGATGAGCACCGACAGCTCGGTGCGCGGCCGCGCGGCGCGCGAGCGTCTCGACCCGGCGCATGGCGTTCGAGCACGCGACCAGGCTCGGCGCGCGGAGGCGGCGACCCAGCAGCGAGCCGGACGGCTCGGCGGCGTCGCTTCGGCGGCGGTGAACTGGAGCCGCAGCAGCTCGTGGTCCGCCTGCTCGAGCCAGTACGAGATCGGGAGCGACCGCGAAGGCCGCGATCGCGCGATAGAAGTAACGGCGCGCGCGCGTCGCGTCCTCGGTGGCTCGACCCATCTCGAGGAAGAGTGCGCCCGAGCTCGTAAGCGCTCGCGGCACTCCTCGAGCCGAGACGTCGAGCGCTGCCAGGACTCGAACGCCGCGGCGCGATCGCCCGCGCTTCCAGGCGATCGATCCGGCGACCCGGATGGTGATCGCCTGCTCGAGCCGATCCTGCGGTGCGTCGGCGAGACGCCTCCGCGCGGTCGCAGCGCGCGAGCCGCGTCGTCGAGGCGGCCGAGCGCGCACAGCGCGTCGGCGCGCCGGCGCTCGAGCTCCACGACCAGATCGCCCTCGGGGCGCGATGGGTTCGGCGAGCTTCAGCGCCTCGTCGTAGCCGGCGCGAGCGCCTCGTCGTACGCGACCGCGATCGTGATTCAGCTCGCCCATGAACTCGATCGCGAGACTTCTCGCGCCGGGCGCCGCTGCATCGCGGGCCCGTGCGCGTGCCTCGGCGAGCAGTCGCTCGGCCTCGTCGAAGCGCCGCTCGAGCCGCGCGATGTTACCGAGCCCGATCGTGACCACCGAGAGCCGGAGCTGGTCGCCCACCTGGAGATAGATCTTGTGCGCCTCGGAATAGCACTCCGCCGCCTGACGCCAGTCTCCCGACTTCTGGCAGACGATGCCGAGGTTCATGAGCGGGTTCGCGCACTCGGCGTAGTGCCCGGCCTTGCGGTGGATCCTCGGCCGCCTCGCGCAAATGGCTCGCGGCGACCTCCCACTCGCACAGGTTCTTGTGCACCAGACCGAGATTGTTGCGGATGTGCGCCGCGCCGGTCTCGTCACCCGACACGGCGGAACAATCCCAGCGCCTGCTCGTAGAGATCACGCGCCCGGACCGAGATCGCCCTTGCGATACTCGGCGCGACCGAGCAGGTTCAGCGCCTGGGCCGACAGCGCCAGGTCCCGCGGATTGGTCGGCAGGCTCAGCGCCCGCTCCGCGCTCGCGACGCAATCTCCAGACGACCCAGACGGAAGAGTGCCTCGGCGCTCTGGAGATGGAGCTGCAGCGGACCGGGAGATGCTCGAGGTCGCTCTCGACCCGCAACAGCTCGCGGCACTGCGCGAGCGCTCTGGCAGTCGCCCTGAGCAATACGACACGCGATCGCCTTGCTGCCGATCGCCGCCCGACGGGACCGCTGAAAGAGTCCTGGCGTCGGAAGCGACAGCAACCGCTCGATCGTCTCGAGGGCGGGCATGTAGCTGTCCGCCTCGAGATAGAGGTCCGCCAGCATCTCGAGCTCGGACGCAGCGGACCGCCCCGTGGTCGAGGACCGACCGCCAGCCGTTCCTCCAGATGCGCAATGCGATCCTGGTCGTAGCCGGGCACGCTGAAACTCCGGTCAACGAAAACAATGCCGCCTGCCGGCGACTAGAAGCGGAACCAGAGCCTCTGATCGCCTGCAGAACGGCGCGAAGACGCAACATCATGGAGCTCGTCCCGACCGGGTTGTCACCCACAACGCGGGTCGAAACGTACAGCGTTCCTCCACTCACCGCTCCCGGCCGCAAGCTCTTGCCGGGTCCCGTGGGCACGTCAGGATCGCCCATTCCGGGAGTGGGAGGCGGTGCAACCGGATTCGTGATGACGCTCGAGCCATTGTCACCAAAGACGACGGCAGTACGAGTCATCGAAACCGATGCGAGGAAGACGCCGAGCGCCAGGATGAGGGTCCAACGCCGATTCACAACGAATCGAGCCACGTTTCTCCCTTCCTATCCCAGTTGATTGGGCCGCTATGTGCGGCCAGCACTTGTGCTGGTCCAGTGAACGAAATCGTCAGAGGGAGTGCTGATTGGATACGGGTGAGCTCCCTTCGAACATTTCGCCGCCTGTGCACGTATCGAGCCTATTCCTCCATACAAAAAGGCGTCAAGGTTTATGTTCATCCTGGGGAACAATCTGGCCCGCGGTTACTGGGTTCTATCCGTTGGATGACCCGGCGGCTGAGACGCCCAGCGGCCGGTTGTGGACCGGAGATTCGTTTACTGTGGGAAAACATTTAACACCGGGCCGCGAGTGGCCGATCGGCCGCGCCGGGTCGAACTGTCCGGGGGTGGGCGCATCGGCCCGGCTACTTTCGTTTGAGCTTCGGGGCCGGTTGGGCCGTCCTCGACCACGACCCCGAGGACCCGAGCAGACGGTCTCGAAGCGCGTCGGCTTGCTTCCAGTCCTTGGCCCGCCGGGCTTCCTCGCGATTGTCGGCCAGTCCGAGGACCTCCGGCCGAGAACGATCTCGGCTTCGGGCCGCTTCCAGAACAGCCCGAGGATTCCTCCCAACCTGAGGAGCGTGGCGGCGCCCGCCCGGGCCTCGGACCCAGGCCCTCGTCGAAGGCCCGGTTCACGTCGCGGGAAAGGTCGAAGAGGTGCCCGATCGCCTTGGCGCTGTTGAAGTCGTCGTCCATCGCCTCGTCGAACAGGCGTTCGGCCTCGGCCGCCGCGGCCGCGACCGTCCCGCCGCGCCCGCGCCGCGCGCCGTCGCCGCCAGTCCCACGCGTCCGGCGCGCTCGAGCGGCGAGCGCAGACGCTGGTAGGCGACCGCCGCCTCGTCGAGCCGCTCGTGGCTGAACTCGATCGGGCTCCGGTAGTGGGTCGAGAGCAGGTAGAAGCGCACCACCTCGGGATCGACGCTGCGCCGCGATGTCCTCGATGAAGAAGCAGCTGCCCGGTGCTCTTCGACATCTTCTCGCCGCCCAGGTTCACCATGCCGTTCTCGGCACCAGAAGTTGCGCGAACGGCTTGCCGGTCGCGGCCTCGGACTGGGCGATCTCGTTCTCGTGGTGCGGGAAGATCAGGTCCTGCCCGCCGCCGTGGATGTCGAAGTGCTCGCCCAGGTACTTCATCGCTCATCGCCGAGCACTCGATGTGCCAGCCGGGCCGGCCCGGGCCCCACGGGCTCGTCCACGCCGGCTCGCCGGGCTTGGCGCCCTTCCACAGCGCGAAGTCGAGCGGATCGCGCTTCGCCTCGCCCGACCTCGATCCGCGCGCCCGAGCGCATCTCGTCGACGTCGCGGCCCGAGAGCTTGCCGTAGTCGGACTTCTTGCGCACGTCGAAGTAGACGTCGCCGCCGCGCCGCGTACGCGTAGCCCTTCTCGATCAGCGCGGCGATCAGCGCGAGGATCTCCGTGATGTGCCGCGGTCGGCGCGCGGATAGATGCGTCGCGCGCATGATGTTGTGCAGGTCGGCGTAGCGCAGGTAGGCCTCGATGTTGCGCTCGCTCACCGCCTGCGTACTCGAGCCCTTCCTCGCTCGGCGCGCTCGATGATCTTGTCGTCGACGTCGGTGAAGTTGTAGACGTACGTGACCTCGTAGCCGAGGTGCATCGAGGTAGCGGCGCATGAGGTCGCCCGAGAGCGACGCGCGGATGTGGCCGACGTGCGGCTTGTCCTGCACGGTCATGCCGCAGACGTACATGCCGACGCGGCCCGGCGTGACCGGCACGAACTCGCGCTTCTCGCGCGTCAGCGTGTCGTAGATGCGAAGTGCCAATCATGACTCCTCGTGTCCGTGACCTGGGCTTCGTCGCCCACGTCTCGCCGTGACGCTGGTGGCGCGGCGACGAGCGTGCCCCAAGATACTTCGAGGCGCGCCACGCCGCCATGTCCGCGAACCCGGACGTGGCGCGATGCCCAGCCGACGCGGTCACGCCCGCGACCGGCGGTGCGCGGTGGCGGTGACCGCCGGTGCGGATGCGGGCCTCGACAGCGCGCGCAGCGCCGCTGCCGCAGCTCGCGCGGTCACGAGCGGGGCGTCCGCGCCCGGTCGCGAGCGGATCACGATCCGCACCTGACCTCGGTGCCGCCGAGCGATTCTCACGCCCCACACGTCGATCGGATCGAGCAGCGCGGTCGCTCCAGTCGGATCCGCGTTCATCTCGCGCGACCGCGGCGCGAATCACCTCGAGCGCGCGATCGATGTCCTGGTCCGGCGGCCACCGATCACGTCGATCGGCGAGTCGGGTCCAGCCGCGGCTGCGGTTGGTCACGATCTTCATCTCGCCGTTCGGAACGAAGTGGACGTAGCCGTTGAAGTCGCGCAGCGTGGTCGCTGCGCACGCGTGAGCGCCTCGACGGTGGCCGGCCTTGCCGTTGACCTCGATCAGGTCGCCGACCGCGAACTGGTCCTCGGCGAGGATGAAGACCCCGGCGATCACGTCGCGCACCAGCGTCTGCGCGCCGAAGCCGAGCGCGACGCCGATGATGCCGGCGCCCGCGAGCAGCGGCCGCACGTCCCAGCCCAGCACGGCGAGCATGTGGATCACGCGCCGCCGCACGACCAGCGTGGTACAGGTTGCCGGCAGGATCTGGCCCGAGCGTCCGGACGCGCTGCTGCTCGGGCGCGCTGCGCCGTGCCCGGCACGCACGATCCAGCGCTCGAGCCGGCCGACGAAGAAGAACAGCACCGCTGCACCAGGAACGCGAACAGCGATCGGTGAGCGCGATGCGGATCGCCATCTCGACGCAGCCGCTCGGCGTCCGGGAACGGCGGCATGATGACGAGGATCACCGCGAGCATGCGTCATCGTCGGGGCTGGCGCCGGGTTCAGACCAGCCCTTCGACGGTCGTCGCTGATCGAGGCGCTTGACCACCGCGACCAGCAGCTTCACCGTGCGATCGAAGTCGCGGCGGTCGATGATGCTCACGTGGCTGTGGATGTAGCGCGCCGGCGACGCCCATCGACAGCGACGGCACGCCCTCGCCGGTCAGGTGGATGCGCCCGGCGTCGGTGCCGCCGCGCTCGACCGACTCGAACTGGAGCGGCATCTTCAGCTTCTTCGGCGGTGTCGACCACGAGGTCGAGCAGCCTGCGGTTGGGGATCGAGCTCGCGTCGTAGATCACGATCAGCGGGCCGCCGCCGAGCTTCTCGTCGCCCTCGGTGCCCGGCGTGTCGTGCGCGATGCCGACGTCGAGCGCGAACGCCGACGTCGGGCTGCGACCTTGAACGCCGAGGTCTGCGCGCCGCGCAGCCCGACCTCCTCCTGCACCGTGGCGACGCGCGAACACCGTGTTCGGGATGCGTCATGCCCTCGAGCTGGCGCAGCGGTCTCGGCGGCGAGCGCGCAGCCGATGCGGTTGTCCCACGCCTTGGCGAGCAGCAGGTTCGGGTTCGCCATCACCGTGAACGGCGAGTCGGGCACGATCGGATCGCCGGGACGGATGTCGAGCTTCTTCTGCACGTCCCAGTCCGAGGCCGCGCCGACGTCGATGTACATGTCGCGGATCTCGAGCACCTTCTTGCGGTCCTCGTCGCGCAGCTCGTGCGGCGGCTTCGAGCCCGACCACGCCGAGCACGTCGCCCTTGCGCGTCTTGATGATCGAGCCGCTGCGCCGAGCACGACGTGGCCCCACCAGCCGCCGAGCGGCAGGAACTTGACGAAGCCTTCCTTGGTGATCGACTTGCACCATGAAGCCGACCTCGTCGAGGTGCCCGGCCAGCATGACGCGCGGGCCGGCGCTCGAGCCCTTCTTCTCGCAGATGAAGCTGCCGAGGCGGTCGCGCGAGATCGCGCCGACGCCCTTGAGGTAGCGCTGCATGACTCGGCCGACGCCGCTCTCGAACCCGGGCGCGCCGTGCGCATCGACCAGATCCTTCGAGGAACTGCTGGGTGCGATCCATGCGATCTCCTCCGGGTAGGGCTCAGGCCCTGCGCGCTCGGCGCCGCGGCGCGTGGGGCGTCCGCTTGCGCTGCCACTCGTCCGATGCCAGCTCGAGCATGCGTCGCCACGAGCTGGTCGTAGCTCATCCCCGAGCGCGGCGCCGCCATCGGCACCAGGCTGGTCGGCGTCATGCCGGGAATGGTGTTCACTTCGAGACAAGTACGGCGCGTCGTCCGGGCTCGAGCCGGAAGTCGACGCGCGACACTCCGCGACAGCCGAGCGCCGTGCACCGCGCGCGAGCCCAGATCGGCGGATCTCGCGCGGCGAGCGCCTCCGGCAGGTCGGCCGGGCAGAAGTACTCGCTCGTCCCGGCGGTGTACTTGGACTCGTAGTCGTAGTGGCCGCCCTTGGGGCGGATCTCGACGATCGGGAGCGCGCTCGTCGCCGAGCACCGCGACCGTCAGCTCGCGGCCCGGGATGTACTGCTCGACCAGGGTCTCGGGCCGTACTCGAACGCCAGCTCGATCGCGCCGGCCAGGTCCTCCGCGCGGGTGACGATCGTGAGCCCGACGGTCGAGCCCTGCTCGTTGGGCTTGACCACGATCGGGAAGCCGCCGAGCGCCTCGACGTCGACCCGATGCGACGCGTCGCCGCCGCGGCGAGCAGCTGCCAGCGCGGCGTCGGGATGCCCTCGCGCTCGAACACCGTCTTCGACATCGCCTTGTTCATGGCGAGCGCGCTCGCGAGCACGCCCGAGCCCGGTGTAGGGCTTGCCCGCCAGCTCGAGCAGCGCCTGGATCGTGCCGTTCTCGCCCGCGCCGCCGTGGAGCGCGAGGAACACCACGTCGGCCTCGTGGATCGGCGTCCGACTCGCGCGACGGCCTGGACCGAGAGCATCGGCAGGTTCTCCAGCGGCCGACGGCGCGGCGCGCCTCTCCTCCTCGCCCGCCGGCAGCAGCTGGCCCGTCGGCCGCGTCGACCGCGGTGACCTCGTGTCCCGAGATTGCGCAGCGCCTGCGCGATGCCGCGCCCGGTGCGCAGCGAGATCTCGCGCTCGGCCGAGCGTTCCGCCCATCAGCAGCGCCACTTTCATGCCGGGAACCCCGGCACCGTCGTGTCCTCGCGAGCTCACGCATCCCTACGCTCCTCCATCGGCCAGATCGGATCGCGAACGACCCGCACTCGCGACGCGAGCGCGCGCTCACGCCACGGCGCAACCGGGCGACGCATCGCTCGCGACCGAGCAGCTCCGCCACCTGCGGCAGCTCCGGACCGTGCGTACGGCCGGTCAGCGCGGCGCGGATCGGCTGGAACAGCTCGCGCCCCTTGAGCCCCGAGGCGCTGAGCCGAGCGATTGAATCGCGGATTTAATACTCTCCGCACTCCATTCCGCAAGCGCGTCGAGCGCCGCCGCCAGCCCGTCGCAGACGCTCGCGCGCTCGCGGCGCGCCGAGCGCCGCGCGCGCGTCGTCCTCGAGCGCCGGCCGGTCCGACGAGCAACGGCGCCAGCTCGACCGGCAGGTCGGCCAGCGTGGCGAGATTGCCGCGCACCAGCCTCGAGCCAGCGCTCGAGCTCGCTCGCGCGGCAGCGCACGCACCTCGGCCGGCAGGAACGCCGCGCCCCAGCTCGGCGAGCCGTGCCCCGCTCGCGTGGTGCAGGTAGTGCGCGTTCATCCAGCGCAGCTTGTCGGGATCGAACACCGAGCCGCTCTTGCCCACGCGCTCGAGCGTGAACGCCTCGAGCAGCTCCGCGCGCGAGAGGATCTCGCGGTCGTCGCCCGGATGGAACCCGAGCAGCGCGAGATAGCTGAGCAGCGCCTCGGGCACGATAGCCCGCGCGCCGCCAGTCGCCGACCGCCACCGCCGCCTCGCCCTGGCGCTTGCTCATCTTCGATGCGGTCGCGGTTGAGGATCAGCGGCACGTGGGCGAACCGCGGCGGCGTCTCGCCGAGCGCCTGGTAGAGCATGAGCTGGCGCGGCGTGTTCGGCGAGGTGCTCCTCGGCGCGGATCACGTGGGTGATGCGCATCGCCGCGTCGTCGACCGCGCACGGCGAAGTTGTAGGTCGGCAGCCCGCTCGAGCGCAGCAGCACGAAGTCGCCCGACCATGCCGGCCGGGAAGCGCACCTCGCCGCGCACCGCGTCGTCGAGCGTCCACTCGCGCGGCGCGACCGCGAAGCGAACGCTCTCGGGCCGGCCCTCGCGGCGCTTGCGCCTCGCGCTCGGCCTCGGTCAGGGTCCGGCAGCGGCCGTCGTAGTGCGGCGGCGTCCCGGCGGCGAGCGCCGCCTTGCGGCGCTGCGTCGAGCTCCGCGTCGGTGCAGAAGCACGGGTACGCCGCGCCGAGCTCGAGCAGCCGCCCGACGCGCTCGCGATAGAGCGGCAGGCGCTCGCTCTGACGATAGGGCCCGTAGGGGCCGCCGACGTCCGGGCCCTCGTCGTGGTCGAGGCCGAGCCAGCGCAGATCGTCGAGCACGCCGGTCTCGCTCGCGCCGCTCGAGCGCTCGACGTCGGTGTCCTCGATCCGGATCACGAACGCGCCGGAATGCTGACGCGCGAACAGCCAGTTGAAGTAGGCCGTGCGCGCCCGCCGACGTGCAGCCATCCGGTCGGGCTCGGGCGCGAACCGGACGCGGACGCTCACGCCGTCTCCACGGTCGCGATCGCCCACGCGGCGATGCCCTCGTCGCGTCCGACCGCGCCGAGCCGCTCGTTGGTCGTGGCCTTGACCGAGACCCGCGTCGACCCGATGCCGAGCGCGCCGGCGATGTTGCGCGCAGATCGCGCTCGCGGCGGGGCGCCAGCTTCGGCGTCTCGGCGACCAGCGCTGGCGTCGACGTGGATGATCGTGGCGCCGCGATCCTGCGAGCATCGCGCGGATCCGGCGCAGCAGCTCGAGCTCGAGGAGACGTCCTTCCAGCGCGGATCGCCGGGCGGGAAGTGCGTCCCGAGGTCGCCGAGCGCGAGAGCGCCGAGCAGCGCGTCGCCGATCGCGTGCAGCAGCACGTCGGCGTCGCTGTGGCCGTCGAGCCCGCGCTCGCCCTCGAAGCGCTCGCCGCCCAGGATCAGCGCGCGCCCCGCGACGCGGCGATGGACGTCGTAACCGATGCCGGCGCGGGTCGGCATCAGGAGACCTCGCCGGAGAGACCGGTGACGCTCACATCGCGGCTCGCCCGCCCGGCGCGGTGCGCGAGCCAGGCCTTGGCGAGCTCGAGATCCTGGGGTCGTGATCTTCACGTTGGTCGCCTCGCCCATCGTCAGCCGCACCGGCTTGCCGAGCGCCTCGACCAGCGCGGCGTCATCGGTGGCCTTGCCGTGCGCCTCGGCGTGCGCCGCCTCGAGCCAGTCGCGCCGGAACACCTGCGGCGTCTGCGCGCGCCAGAGACCCGCGCGCGGCACCGTGTCGTTCACCGTGGCCAGCGTGGCGCGCTTCGAGCGTGTCCTCGACCGGGATCGCGGCGATCGCGGCCCCGAACTGGAGCGCGTCCGCGATCACGCGCCCGATCATCTCGGTGCTGGCGAGCGCGCGCGCCGAGTCGTGGACCACGACCACGTCGAACGTCCTGGGAAGCGCCGCGAGACCGCGCGCGACCGAGTCCTGCCGCTCGCGTCCGCCCTCGGTCACGCCGACGACCTTGCCTGGCGCGGGCGACATCGCGGCGAGCGCCGGCTCGAGCTTCGCCTTCGGACCGACGAGCACGATGCCCTCGATCGCCGGGCAGCGCTCGAGCGCCTCGAGGCCGTGGGTGAAGAGCGGCCGGCCGGCGAGCGGAACCAGCGCCTTGGGGCTACCGCGACCCAGCCGCTCCCCTTGCCCGCGCAGAGCAGGATGGCGCCAGCGCTCATCGGTCGCGGCCCGGGACGTCACGATCGCGATCCCGATCGCAGGGCGCGGACCGGGCCCGCATGCACGGGCTCGCCCCCGGGCCCACCGGGCGCACGATCCGGCGATTCCGCCAGGGCCTCGCCGGCGGCCGGCACTCTGTCGCCGAGCAGCAGCTCGGCCGCTTCACGCAGCGTGGCGAGTGCGCGCGATCTCGAGCCCGAGCCCGCGCCCCTCGTCGGCCTGCGACCGCGGGCACGCCGGCGCGCAGCGAAGCCGAGCTGCGCCGCCTCGCGCACCCGCGCGTCGAGCCGCGACACGCGCCGCAGCTCGCCCGACAGCGAGACCTCGCCGAGCGAGCAGCGTGCGCTCGAGGATCGGGCGGTTGCGCATCGACGAGGCGATGGCGAGCGCGACGCCGAGATCGGTGCCGGGCTCGTCGAGCGTGAGCCCGCCGGTCACGGTGACGAACACGTCGTGGCGCCCGAGACGCAAGCCGACGCGCCGCTCGAGCACGGCGAGCAGCACCGCGAGCCGTCGCGGATCGAAGCCGTTCGTGACGCGCTGCGGCGTGGCGTAGAACGAGGTCGAGACCAGCGCCTGCACCTCGACCAGCAGCGGCCGCGTGCCCTCGAGGCTCGCGACCACCGCGATGCCCGGCTGACGGCGCGCGCGTCGTCCGACAGGAAGCGCCGCGCTCGGGTTCGCGACCTCGGTGCAGCCCGCGGCTCGGCCATCTCGAACACGCCGAGCTCGTGGGTCGAGCCGAAGCGGTTCTTGGCGGCGCGCAGCACGCGGTAGTGCTGGTAGCGCTCGCCCTCGAGGTAGAGCACCGCGTCGACCATGTGCTCGAGCACGCGCGGGCCCGCGACCGCGCCGTCCTTGGTGACGTGACCGACCAGGAACACCGGCACGCCCGAGCGCCTTGGCGAAGTGGAGCAGCGCGAGACCGCACTCGCGCACCTGCGACACCGAGCCCGGACCGCCCTCGACGTCGGCGCGCGTCACGTCTGGATCGAGTCGACGATCAGCGCCACGGGCCGCATCGCGCGCGGCCTGCGCGAGCACGGTCTCGAGATCGGTCTCGCAGTAGATGAACAGGGACTCCGGGATCGCGCCGAGCCGCGTGGCGCGCATGCGCACCTGCTCGCTCGCTCTCCTCGCCCGAAACCACCAGCACCGCTGCCGCCGGCGGCGCGAGCGCGCGCGCCGAGCTGGAGCAGCAGCGTGCTCTTGCCGATCCCGGGGTCGCCGCCGACGAGCACGAGCGAGCCCGGCACCAACCCGCCGCCGAGCACGCGATCGAGCTCGGCCATCCCGCAGGTGCGCGCGCTCGACCTCGAGGCGCTCGACGTCCGCGAGCGGCCGCGGCGCCGTGGTCGCGATCTCACCGTCCTGGCGCGGCGCCCAGCGCGCGCGTCCGCGAGCGGGGCACTTCCGCTCGACGTCGTCCCCGCCGGCGCCTCGACCGCGGTGTTCCAGGCGCCGCACGAGCCGGGCAGCGTCCGAACCAGCGCGGCTCGTCGTTGCCGCAGGCGGAGCAGAAGAAGTGGGGCTTGGCAGGCTTGGGCATGGTTCGCTCGCGAGGGCTCTGGTCCACGGGGAACGGGGGCAGAGACATCGCAACCTACCACGGAACTTCACGACGGGAGCAAAGGGTCGGATCGCCCGCGTCGGAGCGGGATCGGTGTTCTAGAACACGCTGAACTTGAAGTACTTCTTCGGGTGCGCCTTGATGTCGTCGATCAGCGCCTGGAGCGACTTCACCGACTCGTTCAGCTCGACGTAGAGCGAGTCGTCCTGGACCAGGCGGCCGATCGTGCCGTCGCCGCGGTCGACCTTGGTGGCGACGCTGTGGATCACGGTCCGCAGCGAGTCGAGCCGTACGGCCAGTGCGTCCATCTTCTCGGCGGCCGATCCGACGTGGTCCATGGTCTCGCCGAGCTGGCGCCTCGCGGTCGCTGGTGAGGCTCTTGACGGTGCGCGAGGCGCTGCCGAAGTTCTGCATGGTCTCGCGCAGCATGGCGCGGTTCTCGGACACCGCGAGGCGCAGCTGCTCGCTGGTGTGGCCGAAGTTGTCGATCGTCCTGCTGAGCCGATCGTTGTCGGCCAGCGATCCGGTCACCCGGTTCAGGTTGTCCGCGAGCTGGGTCACCGACTCCACCACCGAGCCGAACTGCCCCATCACCTCGTCGAGCCCCGGCTCGTAGATGCCGGGAATGGTCTCGTCGGGCGAGTAGGGTGCGCCGGTCGCCTTGAGATCGATGTCGATCACCTTCTCGCCCATCATGCCGACGTTCCGGATCACCACCCGGCTGTCGCGGGTGAGGTTGATCTCGCTGGCGAGCTTGAGATCGACCAGCACGTGATCGCCTTCCAGCTTCATCTTCTTGACCTGGCCGCTTGCGCAGGCCGTTGACGTGGACCTCGTCGCTCTCCGCGAGCCCCCGGTCTCGGGGAAGGCGACGTGCCACAGCCGCTTGTGCGAATCGAGGCTCCAGTCCTTGAGGAACGCGAGCCCCCGATCAGCACGGCGACCGCGACCAGCACCGTCACGCCCACCTTGATCTCGGCATTTCGGCTCACGCGGTCTCCGTCGCTCAGATGGGCTGGATGGGGCCCGAGCTCGAGCCCTCGATGAATTGTCGGACCAAAGGGTTCCGGGTCTCACGGGTTTCTTCGACGGTCGCGTTGTGGACGATCTTTCCGCGGTACAGCATGGCGACGCGGTCCGCCACCTTGAACGCGCTCTTCATGTCGTGGGTGACCACGATCGAGGTCACGCCCGATGCGCTTCTGCATGCTGCGGATCAGCTGGTCGATGATGTCGGCCATGATCGGATCGAGCCCGGTGGTGGGCTCGTCGTAGAGGATGAACTTGCGGGTCCATCACCACCGCGCGCGCGAGCCCACCCGCTTCTTCATTCCGCCCGAGAGCGACGCCGGCTTCATGCTCTCGACCTCGGAGAGCCCGACCCACTCGAGCCGCTCGGACACCCGGTCCTGGATCTCGCGCTCGCTCATGCCGGTGTGCTCGCGCAGCGCCAGCGCGACGTTCTCGCCCACGGTCATCGAGTCGAACAGCGCGGCGCCCTGGAACAGCATCCCGAACCGGCGGCGGATGCGGTTGAGCTCGCTCTCGCGCCGGCCCACGACCTCGTCGCCGTCGACCTGGACCGAGCCGCCGTCGGCTGTCATGAGACCGATGATGTGCTTGAGCAGGACGCTCTTCCCCTGCCGCTCGGACCGACCACCACCACCGTCTGGCCGGTCGGGACGTCGAGGTCGAGACCATCCAGCACCTGCTTACTGCCCAGGCGCTTCGTGAGCCCGCGAATCTCGATCATTGGGTGGCGAAGATGATCCGGAACAGCACGGTCGCGAGCAGGTAGTCGACGATCAGCACCAGCACGCAGGACGATACCACGGCGCGCGTGGTCGCGGCGCCCACGCCCTCGGCGCCGCCCTCGGTCTGGAACCCGTAGTAGCAGCCCATGGTGCCGATGATGTTGCCGAAGAACAACGCCTTGAGCAGCCCCGAGGCCAGGTCCTTGGTGTAGAAGAAGTCCTTGAAGCTGTTGAGGTAGAGCGCCGGCGACATGCCGATCGAGAACACGGCCACCAGGAAGCCGCCGAACACCGCGATCGCGTCGGCGAGGACGGTCACCACCGGGAGCATCACCGTGGCGGCGAAGATCGCGCGGCATGACCAGGAAGCGGATCGGGTTGATGCCCATCGCGCGCAGGGCGTCGATCTGCTCCGTGACCTTCATCGTGCCGAGCTCGGCCGCGATCGAGGCGCCCACCCGCCCGCCGACCACGAGCGCGGTGAGCACGGGCCCGAGCTCGATGATCACCGGAGCGCATGATCACCGCACCCAGGAAGCGCAGCGGCACGACGCTCGTGAACTGGTAGGCGGCCTGGATCGCCGCGACGGCGCCGGTGAACAGGCTCACCACGATGACGAGCCCGAGCGAGCCGACGCCGATCGTGTTCATCTGGTCGATGACGAGCCGCGCCGCCGGCCGGCGCCCCACCATCGACCGCAGCATGTCGCGGTAGAGCATGGAGACCTGGCCGACGGTCGCAACCAGGCCGGTGACGCGCACTCCGATGAACCGAAGGCCGTGCGCGATCAGCGACGACCCTCCCGGTTGCGCGCCGTGACGCGACACTAGAAGGACGGCTCCGTCTCTCCGGGCATGACGTCGATCGCGTCGACGAACTTGGTGAGCTCGTGCAGGAAGGTCATGCCGGATGTCGCCGGTGGGACCGTTGCGCTGCTTGGCGACGATGATCTCGGCCTTGCCCCGCACGGTGGGGTCGTCCCGCTTGTACATCTCCTCGCGGAACACGAACAGGACGACGTCCGCGTCCTGCTCGATGCTGCCCGACTCGCGCAGATCGGAGAGCTGCGGCCGGCGCTCGGTCGCGCCGCGCGCGCTCGACGGCGCGCGAGAAGCTGCGAGAGCGCGATGATCGGGACGTTGAGCTCCTTGGCCAGCGCCCTTGAGCGCGCGGGTGATCTGCGAGATCTCCTGCACGCGGTTCTCCGTGGCGACCGCTCGACCGCACGAGCTGCAGGTAGTCGATCAGCACCAGGTCGAGCTTGCCCTCGGCCTCGCAGACGGCGGCACTTGGCGCGGATCTCGAGCACGGTGGGCGCGGCGGTGTCGTCGATCATGATCGGCGCCTTGTAGAGCCCGCGCCGGTGAGGTTGACCAATCGCCGGACAGTCGCTCGTCGCTCAGGTGGCCGCTGCGGATCTTGTACAGCGGCACCTCGCTCTGCGAGCAGAGCATGCGCAGCGCCAGCTGCTCCTTGCTCATCTCGAGCGACAGCACGGCGACGTGCTGCTGGTGCTGGATCGCGGCGTTCTCGGCGATGTTGAGCGCGAACGAGGTCTTCCCCATCGACGGCCGGCCGGCGATGATCACGAGGTCGCTGTGCTGGAACCCCGAGGTCAGCCGGTCGAGGTCCTCGAAGCCCGACGGGCACGCCGGTGACCGTGCACCTTGCGCTCGGCGAGGTCCTCGATGTGCTTCGATCGTCGGCATCATGCAGATCCTTGCATCGACACGAAGCCCTGCGCGCACGCGCTCGTCGGTGATCTCGAAGATGCGCTGCTCGGCGCGATCGAGGATCGCGGCGGTCTCGTCGCTGGCGGCGTACGCCTCGCCGCTGGATCTCGCGACGCCGCCTTGATCAGCGCGCGCAGCACGGCCTTCTCGTGGACGATGCGGATGTGCTGCTCGAGGTTGGCCGAGGTCGCCGCGTACTCGGTGATCTGGGTCAGCGCCGCGATCCCGCCCACCGCCTCGAGCTCGCCGCGCTTGCGCAGCTCCTCGGTCAGCGGTGATGAGGTCGACGCGCTCGTTGCGGTTGTAGCAGCGCCGACCATCGCGTCGTAGATCTTCTGGTGCGCGACGCGGTAGAACGCCGGCGCCTCGATCATCTCGATCGCGCGTGCCGATCGCCTCGGGGTCGAGCAGCAGCGCCGCGAGCACCGAGCGCTCGGCATCGAGCGCCTGCGGCGGCACCGGCCCTTCGGGCGCTCATCGCGTTCACGCGCGAGATCGTCTCGGTCATGTCCGGCCTCTCCGATTCACTCGCCCGACGCGTACTCGCGCGCGAGCAACTGCATGTCCTCCCACACCGGCCGCTTCAGGTCCGGATTCCTGCAGGCAGGCGGCGGGGTGATACGTCACGATCAGCTTGGCGCCGTGATAGCGATAGACTCTGCCCCGCAGGCCCGCGATCGTGCCCTTCACGCCGACCAGCAGCTCGGCCGCGAACTTGCCGAGGCAGCAGATGATCCGCGGCTCGAGCGCCGCGAGCTGGCGCTCGAGGTACGGCGAGCACGTCTCGACCTCGTGCGGGAGCGGGTTGCGATTCTCGGGCGGCCGGCACTTGAGCACGTTGCAGATGTAGACCGTCTCGCGCGTGAGCGGGACGCCGGGGATCAGCTGGGCGTCGTCCATCGCCTGGATGATGCTGGTGAGCAGCTCGCCCGCGCGGCCGACGAACGGCTCGCCGCGGCGATCTTCCTCGGCCCCCGGCGCCTCGCCCACGAACACGATGCCGCTGCGCGCCGAGCCGACGCCCGGCACCGCGTGTGCGCCCGTCCTCGCAGAGGCCGCACGGCGCGGCAGGCACGGATCTCGGCGGCGACGGGATCGAGGATCGGCGAGCGAGGCACGTTCGATCTCGAGACGCTCGGCGGGATCGATCGAGTGGAGTGCGACGGTTGCGTCTCGGCGGCGGCTCGTCGTCGAGTACCGCTCGACCGGCGGCGCAAGGCGGCGGCGCCTCGACCTCGCCGAACAGGTTCACGCGCGTCGGGGCCGGCGGCGCGGTCGCCGGGCGCGCGGCGGCCGGCTCGGGCTTCGCCGCCGGGCGCGCCGACTCGACCACCTCGGGCCGGCGCGGCGCCGGCGCGGCTTCGTCGCCGGTGCGACGGTCGCGCGGCGACGCGAGGCGATCGCGCTCCGCGCCAGCAGTTCCGCGCCGCCGTCGGCGCGCTCGCGCACGAGCACATCGCGCAGGCGGCGGGCGACGTCGCGCAGCTCGGCGCGCGGATCCTCTCGCTCACGACCGGCTCCGCGCCGCCTGCGCGGCGATCCGCCGCGGCGCTCCGCTGCGAGACGCGCCGCGCGGCCGCCGGACGCGCGGCGGCGCGCAGCGCGAGCGCGCGGTCGAGGATGCGCTCCGCCACCTCGCGCTTCGAGAGCCGCGGCAGCTCGCGTCGGCCGCTGCGCCTCGACCAGCGTCACGCGGTTCGTGTCGCGGCCGAGCGCCTCGCGCGGCGCGTTGAGCACGATCAGGTCGACGCCCTTTCGGCGCGAGCTTGCGCGCGCGCGCGCGACGCCGCCTCGTGGTCTCGAGCGCGAACCCCACCAGCACCTGGCCGGCGCTTCGCTGGCGCCGAGCCGCGCCAGGATGTCGGGGTTGGGCTCGAGCGTCACGCGTGAGCGGATCGCTGGTCGCGCCGGATCTTCTCGCGCGCGAGCCTGGCCGGACGGTAGTCGGCGACCGCCGCCGCCATCAGCACGACGTCGGCGTCCGCCGCGGCGCGCGTCATCGCCGCGCTCCATCTCGGCCGCGGTGCCAACCGCGACGCAGCTCGCACGCCGCCGGGCGGGTCGACGCTCATCGGCCCGGCGACCAGCGTGACCTCGGCCCCGCGGTCGCGCGCCGCCTCGGCGAGGGCGACGCCCATGCGCCCGCTCGAGCGATTGGTGAGCACGCGCACCGGATCGAGCGGCTCCTCGGTGCGACCCGCGCCGACCACGCACCGAGCCCGCTCATGCTCGCGCGCTTCACCACCGCGCGCTCGACCGCGGCGACGATCGTCTCGATCGCGGCCAGCCGTCCCGGGCCCGTCGAGGCCCGAGGCGAGCGGGCCGCTCTCCGGCTCGACGACCGTGGCGCCCCGCTGCCGCAGCACGCGCACGTTGTCGCGGGTCGCGGCGTTCCGCCACATCTCGACGTCCATCGCCGGGCAGACGACGAGCGGCGCGCGGCTCGCGAGCGCCACCGAGGTCAGCGCGTCGGGCGCCTCGCCGTGCACCAGGCGGCGCGATGAGGTCGGCGGTGGCAGGAGCGATGACGATGCGCGTCCGCGGCCTCGGCGACGTCGACGTGCTCGACCTTGCCGCGGACGCATGCGCGCGGCCGCGTCGGGCAGCTCGAAGCTTCGGCGCCTGGTCGCCCCACAGGTCGCGCACGACCGGGTTGCCGGACAGCGTCTGGAAGGTCAGTGGCGGTGACGAACTCGGCGGCGGCCGGCGTCATCACCACGATCACCGCGGCCCCGCGCGTCTTGAGCGCGCGCACCAGCTCGCACGCCTTGTAGGCAGCGATCCCGCCCGAGACCCCGACGACCACGGTGCGCCCGGTGAGCGGGTCGGACGTCGCGCGTCGCGCGCGCGGTTGCGTTGCTCGGGGCATCAGTGATCCCTCACGTCCATCTGGGCCTCCGGGCGTCCCCGGTGTCTTACGGCGTGAATTCCTCGTACAGGAACGGAACCTCGCCGTGGATCGTGCGCTCGAGCGCCATCGCGGTGACCTTGGCCGTCGAGGTGTCGCCGCTGCGGCGCGCCCACTCGTTCAGCCGGCGCGCCTCGCGCGCCGCGATGATGGCGAGCTCGTACTTGTTGGAGCCGGGGGCGGTATCAGGGAAGACAGCTTGGTCATCGTTCCTCCTTCGGGGTTCGCTTCGAGGATCAGGGTTGCGCCGCCGAGTCGGGCGCGCCGCGCAGCCGGCGCACGCGACCCCGCTCGGCGTCGACGATCGCGACCAGGCCGGCGCAACGCCTGCTCGAGATCGTCGTTCATCACCAGGTAATCGTACTCGCGATACTGCGCCATCTCGCTCCGGCGCGTTCCGGAGCCTGCGCTCCACCACCTCGGGGAGTCGGTGTTGCGCGTCAGCAGCCGCTGTCGCAGCGCGTCGATCGACGGCGGGTAGATGAACACCGACACCGCGTCGGGCCGCGCCCGCCGCACGCTCGCCCCGCCCTGCACGTCGACGTCGAGCACCACGATGCGACCCGCCCGCACGCCCTCGTCGACGAACCGGGTCGGCGTCGCGTACAGGTAGCCGTGCACCTCCGCCCACTCGAGGAACAGCCCGGCGGAGCGGCGCCGCTCGAACTCCTCGCGGGTGACGAACTCGTACTGCACGCCTTCCGCCTCGCCCGGCGCGGCGGTGCGCGTGGTGGCCGAGATCGAGAACACGCACTCGGGCCGCGCCCGCACCAGCCGCTCGACCAGCGTGCCCTTGCCGGCCCCCGACGGGCCCGAGAGCACGAGCAGGAAACCGCCGGGATCGAAGCGATAGGGCGCAGCCGGGACGTTCAGGTCCGACGCCGGTCCCTTGAGGCTCACGCTCACTCCACGTTCTGCACCTGCTCGCGCAGGCGCTCGAGCTCTTCCTTGATCACGACCACGGCGTGGGCGATCTCGACGTCGTTGGCCTTGGACCCGATGGTGTTGGCCTCGCGGTTCATCTCCTGGAGCAGGAAGTTGAGCTTCCGCCCCGCCAGCTCCGTGCCCTCGACCAGCGAGCCGGAACTGGTCGATGTGCGCGGCGAGCCGCACGCACTCCTCGGTGCAGTCGAGCCGGTCGGCCATCAGCGCGACCTCCTGGGCGACCCGGATCGGGATCCATCTCGATGTCGCCGAGCAGCGACTGGACCCGCGTCATCAGCTTGTCCTTGGCCTCGGGCGGGCGCAGCGGCGCGCGCACCGCGATCTTGTCGAGCTGCGTCGCGCAGGATCTTGAGCCGCGTGCTCGAGATCGTCGGTCAGCGACTGCGCCCTCGCGGGCCTTCATCGCCGTCCATGTTGTCGCACGCCTTGCTCGACCAGGGTCTTGACCAGCTCCCAGGTCTCCTCGTCGGAGAGCGCCGTGTGCTCCCAGGTGAAGACGTCCGGCAGCGTCGCCAGCGTGCGCAGGTCGAGATCGGCCGTCGAGCGTGGTAGCGGCTCGCGGAGCTGCGTCGAGCAGCGTCGACGTAACGGTCCACCACGGCGTCGTTCACCTTGAGGACCTCGCCGGTCTCGCCGGCGCCGCTCCAGGTGATCGATGAGGTTGAGCTTGCCGCGCGAGAAGCGATCCTGGATGAGCTGGCGGATCTGGTCCTCGAACAGGCTCACCAGCTTGGGCGCCCGCACCGAGACCTCGCAGAAGCGGTGATTTACCGATCGGATCTCGGCCGCCAGCCGCTGGCCGTCGCGTTCCAGCTCGGCCGATCCGTATCCGGTCATGCTCCGAATCATCCGAAAGATCTCCTCCTCGACGGGTCGGGCCGATGTCGGTGGCTCGTTTGGGAGCCGTCCAGTGCGGGAGACGGCCGGGCGGTCGAGCCGCCCTCGTGGAATGGCCCGCGAGGCGGGGCTGACGAGCACGCGACGCGCACGGAAGTTATTGCAGGGGCGCGACGGAAGTCAAAGCGAGCGGTCCGATCGAGGGTCCGGCGCCGTCCACAGTTCCCACCGCGTCTCCACCCCGTTTCCACCGTTTTCTACACCTTCATCCACAACACCACTGAATAAAGGGGTGAGAAGGAGCGCCGATGCCGCTCTTCCACAGCCTTTCCACGGGATTTCCACAGGGTTGCTCACATCGACTGGCCGCGCGGCCAGTTCATGCGCCCATGTCGGGGCAAGGCGAACGCGCCCCGGTGCGCGTGAGTGTGACAACCCATGGTTCCGGAACCGTTCGGCGCCGGCGCAAGCCGTCCCCGTCCGGGATGGATCATTCGTCGTCCGAATCCTTTGGCTTCCCGAACAGCGAATCGAGCTTGGACCGCGCCTCCGAGACGCGATCCTTGGCGGGAGCTGCCGGACCGAACAAGGAGTCGAGCTTCTGCTTCGGATCCGGGGGTCGGACCCGATCCCCCGAAGAGCGCGTCGAGCTTGGCGCGGGCGCCGGCCTCGCGCGTGGTCGCGGCGGCGTCGGAGCGGTAGGGCGCGTCGCTGAAGGAGAAGTACTCGCAGAAATTGCGGCGGTCCTTGTCCTCGACCGGATCGGCGCTGCTCTCACGACAGGAGTTGTTGTAGCGGACGTCGTAGAACCGGCAGTTCCGGCAACAGCGGAGATCGCGACGGCAGGCGTCGCACTCGGCGTCGCGCGGGATCGGATCGCCGACGTTCATCGGCGCGCCGCAGAACTGGCACTGGCGGGACATGGGACCGAGCGTCTCCCGTCCCGCGACCCCGAGTCAACCGCGGGTTGCCGCGCGCGGGCACCTCCACTAGCGTGCGCGCCCATCATGGAGCCCGACACCGGCGACCCGGGACGCGAGCGCTATGCCGCGATCATGAAGGCGCTCGACCGTCACCGCGCGCGGCTCGAGCGCAAGCTCGACGGCATCCGCGGCGACCTCGCCGAGTCCGAGCGCGGCGAGAGTACCGCCGCTTCGGCGAGACGCTGCTCACCTACATCCACCAGGTCCCCGCGCGCGCGTCGAGCGTCCTCTGCCGGACCCGGCCGAGCCTGACGCAATCTCGAGATCGCGCTCGACCCCGCGCTCAGAGCCCCAGGTCAACGCCGCGCGCTACTTCAAGCGCGCCGCCAAGGCCGAGCGCGGCCTCGCCGTGATCCCGCCGCGGCTCGCCGCGGTCGAGGCCGAGCTGCGGCGCATCGAGCACCTGATCGAGCGCGCACGACGGGCCGAGGAACACGCCCCGATTCCCGATGGCGGCTCGCTCGCGCACGTCGTCGATCACGACCTCGACCGCGAGCTCGAGGCGGCGTACCGGAAGATCCCGGCGATCCATCGCCGCGAGTCGCTGCCGCGGGCGGCCGGAGCGCGCCGCGCGCGCCGGGCGGGCCACCGACCGGTGCCAGCGTATCGCGGCCGCTGACCGCGCGCCGTCGGGCCGGCTCCAACCCCGGCGCCTCAAGTCGCGCGAAGGCTGGGACGTCCTGATCGGTCGCAACAACGAGGGCAACGACTACCTCACCCACCATCTCGCGCGGCCCGAGGACTACTGGTTCCACGTCCATGGCGCCGCCGGCTCGCACGTCGTACTGCGGCGCGGCAAGGGCAAGAACGAGCCGTCGAAGCAGACCGTCGAGGAGGTGGCGGCGTGGACGGCGTTCTACTCGCAGGCCCGCACCGCCGGCAAGGTCCCGGTGATCGTCACGCGCAAGAAGTACGTGCGCAAGCCGCGCAAGGCGCCGCCGGGCTCGGCGCTGTGCGAGCGCGAGAAGACGGTGATGGTGAAGCCTCAGGAACCCCCGCGCAGCAGCCTTCAAGAATCGTCGGATGTCGGGATGGAGTGAGCGGTCGACGTGGGTGGCGACGTGCCGTTCGCCGTCATGGAATCATCGGTCGCCGCTCCGGTTCGCCACATCGCCGCGTCTGGGCTTTAGGTTCACCCATCGTTCCCACCGGGACGTAGGATTCCCGCTCGACGCCTTTCCGTTGGCATGAGTGAGGAACAGCCGGAGGGAGCATGAGCAACCTGATGCAGGATCTCCGTTATGCGCTGAGGGTGCTGGGGAAGGCGCCGGCTTCACGGCGATCGCCGTGGTCACGCTGGCGCTGGGGATCGGCGTGAACAGCGTGATGTTCGGTCTGGTGGATGCCGTGCTCTTTCGCCCACTCCCCGTCGAGGATCCTGACCACCTGTTGCACATCGGCACGAGGTTCGACAGCGGCGCGAGCAGCGGCATCTCCTATCCGGCGCTCGAGGACTTTCGCGAGCAAGGCGAGGGATTCGTCGGCCTCGCAGGATTCAGCGGCGGGAACGTCGTTTACGTCCGCGCGAACCATGAGCTGCCCGACCGAGCGGCCGCGACACTGGTCACCGGCAACTTCTTCTCGCTGCTCGGCGTGAAGCCCGGCGTGGGCCGCTTGATCATCGAGCAGGACGACGTCCCCGCGGCCGAGCCAGCCCGTGATCGTGTTGAGCAACGCCTACTGGAAGCGGCGATTCGGAGGCAATCCCAGCGTCGTCGGCAGCTCGGTCCGCATCAACACGCAGCCGTTCACGATCGTGGGCGTCGCACCCGCGGGATTCCATGGTGTGGACCTTCAGGACGTGCCGGACGTGTGGATTCCCGCGCAGATGGTGCTTCAGGTGTCGCCGAATCTGGCGCAGTTCAAGCCGCTCGAGCGTCGCGGTTTCACGTGGCTGGAAGCCATCGCGCGCATGAAAGATGGCATGACGCCCGAGCAGGCGGCGGCGCAGTTGAACACCATTCATGCGCGCGTCGCACGGGAGTTGAAGCTCGAAGGACAAGCGAAGTCGCGCATCACCGCGATTCCCCTCGCCGCGAACACGATAACTTCCGAAGGGCGACAGGATATCCGCCGGACCTCGTGGATCCTGATGGGTGTTGCCGGCCTGGTGCTGCTGGTCGCCTGCGCGGTCGCCGCGGGCTTGCTTCTCGTGCGCGGCGAGCAACGCCAGCGCGAAGTGGCCGTCCGGTTCGCCATCGGTGCCACCCGCGGTCGCGTGATCCGGCAATTGCTCATCGAGAGTCTGCTGATCTCCGGAGCGGCGGCCGTGCTGAGCGTGATGCTCGCCGTCTGGGGCGCGGACATCTTCGCCGCCGTCGCACCCGATACCTTCCGTTCCCCATGAAAGCCGCGTCACCGGTCCTGGCCTCCCGCGTCCTGTGGTTCACCGGGGAGCGCTGGCGCTGCTTTGCACCGCGCTGTTCGGATTGCTGCCGGCATGGAAGGCCTCGCAGACCAATCTCATGGGTGCGATCAAGCGCGAAGGCGCGTTCCAGCACGGCCGGGCGCGCTGGTTCTCCCTGCGCAATGCGTTCGTGGTGACGCAGGTGGCGCTTTCCGCGGTGCTGCTGGTGGGCGCCGGGCTCCTGCTCCGGACGCTCGACAAGACCTCGCAAGTGAATCCTGGGATTCGAGACCCGCCATTCGCTGGTGATCTCGCTCGATGCTTCGAAGAGCGGATACACCCCCGAACGCGGCCAGCAGTTCTATGCGGATTTGCTCACCCGGGTGCGCGAGCTTCCGAGCGTGTCCAGCGCCTCGATTGCGCGGCACGTCCCGGTGAGCGACCCGGGAATGGTCACGTCGGTGCAACTGACGAATTTCACCCCGCGCGACGGCAAGAGACCCTCGGTCTCCTTCACGTCGGTGTCGCCGGATTATTTCAAGACCCTCGGGATCACCGTCGAGCGCGGCCACGACTTCCATGCGGAAGATGGACTCGGACCCCAGGTGATCATCGCCAACCGGGCGTTCGTGGACCGCTTCTGGCCCGGCCTCGATCCGCTGCAGCAGCGCGTGCTGAACTTCGGCGAGAACGGTTCGCAGGTGATCGGCGTCGTGGCCAATGCCAAGCTCATCAGCATTCGCGACGATGCGGTGCCGATGCTCTATGTCCCCTTCAACGCCTTCTACACACCGAACACGAACCTGCTGCTGAGGACGCGAGGGGACGCGCGCAGCGTGATCGCCGCGGTCACGGCCATCGCGCAGCGGCTCGACCGCAACGTGCCGCTCTATCGCGTCCGCACGCTCGAAGATCAACTGGCGCTATCGCTCGGGCAGGAGCGGATGATCGCCGGGGCTGCTCGCGGCGTTCGCGTCGCTGGCGCTGATCCTCGCGGCCTTCGGCCTCTACGGAGTGGTCTCCTACACCACGCAGATTCGCACGCGGGAGTTCGGCGTGCGCCTCGCGTTGGGCGCGTTGCCGGGCGACTTGCTGCGACTGGTGGTGGGACAGGGCGCAAGGCTGGCAATGGTGGGTGTGGTGATCGGGCTGCTCGGCGCGCTGGCGGCGGAGCCGTGCGCTCTCGAGCCTGCTGTATGGAGTCAGCACGACCGATCTTCCGACGTTCACCTGCATCGCGGGAGTGCTGATGCTCGTGGCCGCGGCGGCCAGCGCCGTCCCCGCGCGGCGAGCATCACGCGTCGATCCGATGCGGACGCTGCGGTACGAATGAAAGGGGGAGAACGGCCCGCGATGAGGCCAATCACCTCCCGAAGCACGACGCGATTCGAAAGGCCGATCTACGGGAACCCCTGGAAGCTTCGAACGGGTTCCGGGGCCGCGGGTCACCGACCACAGCCTGCCCAACAAGAAATAGAATTGGAGCCACCCGTCCTCGGGCTCACCACGTTTGCGTAGCGAGTAACTCCAGACTCGGACATTCGGTGAATGAAGGGCGGATGCATGAGGGGATCCCATGCGGCTTGAACGGTGGTCGAGTCGGCGCCCATGAGGCCCGAGACCATCTCGCCAGCGCTTCATGAGGTAATGGCTGTCCGTTCCTGGCACGTCGAACGCCACGATCACGGGATCGCCGTCGACACCGGGATCACCGTCGGTATATGCCCGCTTGCCGTCACGGGCAACCGCGACTCGCGAGCGATGGAATCCCGAGGTTTGGTAGCCGGGAGCGACGATGACCGGCTCGACGCCTGGGATGTCTTCGACGATGAACAGAGCGCCGTCCATTGTTGGTCAGGAGCTTGGAAGTTCCCGGATGACGCATGCATCCTCGGCCCTGGGCTTCGAGGTCAGCGCGTGATCGTGATGCTGCCGTCGGCGCGAACCCATCGTAGGCCGTATTGTGGTCCACCCCAGGCACCATCGTTGGCGACGTACAGAATTGCGTCATCGCCGACGATCCACTGGCTCGCGCGTTCGAACACGCGCGCGTGCCGACTTCGAAGTGGATGTGCTGCGGCCCCGAGCTGTCTGCAATCCACAAGCGATGGCCCCGAGTCCACACGATGCGATCTCCCCTCGGGCCCCACAGCGGATACGTATCGGGCTCCCCGCTCCGGTGGTATGGCCAGGCGCAGACGGATCCCGTCGGACCGCCAGACGCCAGATCGCCGGAACGTGCACGGAGTCCGAACGGTCGGCATGAACGGGGAGTTCTCGTCCGTTCGGGCTCCACGCCGGCCAGTGCGGGGAGTGAAGCGTGGCGAGCCTCGTGGATGCTCCCGTCGCGACTTCCATGCGCCACAGCCCCGATTGCGCGCACGAACGCCAGCCAGCGGCCGTCAGAACTGAGTGCCGGCTCCGAGCCGACCGCCATGATCGTGTCCGGTGCCACCAGGATGGCGGGCTGAGGGACGGGACCGCGCTCGAGCGCGACTCGGGCACCGTCGCGCCGACCCGCCTCGAACCACGTCGTGTGCCAGTAGCGTTTCTCTCCAGCGCGGATCGTGAGCGAATCCGATTTCGACATCCGGACGCCCGTCGAGGTGCGCGTCGAGACGGTGATCACGTGAATGCCCGTGGCAACCGCCTCGACGGCGATCGAATAGGTGTCCCGCGAGGCTCCTTCGAAGCGAAACGCCGGGTATCGGTCGTACTCGACGCCCACGTGGTGGCCGCCACTGATCATCTCCGGACGTGCCTCGTAGCCATTGCCATCGGGCAGCGCGACTTCGAGAATCGGCTTCCCCGGGCCACTCAACTCCGACTCGAGCATTCAGGCGCCGGTAGCGAGGTCGAACGGATCTGCCTCGCACGGAAGTCGAAGGATCGTCCTCGGCGGTCGAAGTGCAGGCAGAAACCCGGAAGCCAAACTGTCGACCTGAACGATCGTCTCGTTGGTCAGATCCCCAACGCAGGCGATAGGTGGAAACGGCATCGGATTGACTGGGAGAAGTGGCAGAAATCACCGAAGTACCGCGCAGAATTGGCGACATAGGCATCGAACCACAAGGACCACTCGGCGTGCCGGCGCGTGCCCGACTCGAATCAGGTACTCCCGTCGAGCGGCCCCGGGATGCGCACGCAGGGTCTCGTACTCGAGTTCCTCGTAGGACGTCGTATCGGCCACCATGGCCGAATCGTCATCGTCGCCGGGCGCGCCCTCGACCGGCTGCGAATTACATCGGCCTGTAGGGATATCGATGCGGTACGTACTGTCCGCGCGCATAGCTGATCCACCGCGACCCAACGGGTCCCGCAGGTCCACGAAGGCGGACCCCGTCAGGCGAAGCATCAGCAAGCCGACCCCTGGCGGCGATGGACCGAAGCGGTTGGCCCCAAAACGTCTGTCGTCCGCCGCAGATGCAATGTCCGATGGGATTCGTGTCGGTCGAGCCTGCAGTCGCGGCCATGGGCGCGACGACTGTCGGCAGCATGCAGAGCAATCGACCCCAAGTCATTCGCCCCTCGTGGCGATCGAGCTGGTCGGGACGGAGGAGAGAGATGCTATCGGCCACCGAAGCACGCTGTACGACCCATTCGCGGATTCGCGCGCCCCGAAGCAACCTCACTCCACCGGTTTGACCCCTAACCCGCCCCCGCCTTCCGCTCGTCGCCCGCGCGCACCGTCCATCCCACCCGATCGCAATGCTCCAGCAACGGCACGCGCGTACTTTCGGCTCACGCCGCTCAGCTCCTTGAAGTCGGCGACGGTCATCGTCGGCCGCCGCGCGAAGTGCGCGGCGAGCTTGCACCCTCAAACCCTCGAGCTGGCGCGCGGTGTAGAGTGAACTCCTGGCTCACGCGGACGAGCCGGCCGAGGAACGTCCCGAGCGCTGCGACCTCGGCGGCATCCGCCCCGAGCTTCGACTGCCACGCCGGCGCTTCCATCACCGAGAGCCCGGCCGCCTCCAGCTCGCGCTCGACCCGCTCGAGCGCGGCGATCGTCGCGGGCGGCGGCTGCCACGGCTCGCCGGCCGGGCGCACGCGCTCGCCGCGGGTCTCGATCGCGCCGTCGCGCACCAGCGACTCGAAGGCCGCATCGAACAGCGCCGGGTCGAGCGTTGCCTTGAGGCCGCTCTTGAGATCGCCCTTCATCACGCCGTAACGGGCCGGGTGCTTGGCGGCGAAGCGGCGCACCTCGCGCTCGATCGCCTCGCGCGCGGCGGTCCACCGCGTCTGCGACAGCCAGCGTCCGGCCGCCGGCGCGACCACGCTGACCTGCGCGGCGAGCGCGTGCAGTGCCAGGCGACGGCGGTCTCGCCCTCACCGATCGCCTGGGCGAGTGTGGCCGTCGACATCGACTCGCGCCTCGCGGTCGAGGCGCTGCGAGCAGCCGCGCCTCGATCGATCCCGCTCTCGTGGGTGACGAGCTGATCGATCGCGGCGGCGCGAGCGCCGGCGGGTCGCGACCGGATCGATCACGGTGCCGCCGCCGACCGTGCGTGAGGGCGAGTAGCTCCGGATCACGAAGCGGTCGCCGCGCGCGGCGACCGGTCGGGCGCTCGAGCCGCACCTGGGCGAGCGCGCTCTCGCCCGGCGCCAGGGACGAGCCCTCGAGCAGCATGAGGCGCCCGATGATCTCGCTCGCGCCGAGATGGAAGCGCACGCGGCGGTTCGCGGGCCACGGCTTGGGCAGCGTCGGCGAGCAGCTCGAACCGCACGTCGAGCATCGACGACGCGGTGCAGCGAGCCGGGCGCGACCAGCCAGTCGCCGCGCTCGACCTGATCGCGCTCGACGCCGTGCAGCGCGACCGCGGTGCGCTGGCCGGCGCGCGCCTCCTCGACCGTGGCACCGTGCACCTGGACGCGCCGCACGCGCACCGCACGGTCGCCGGGCAGGAGCGCCATCGTGTCGCCGGTGCGGACGCGCCCGCGCCACAGCGTCCCCGTGATCACGGTGCCGAACCCCTCGACCGTGAACACGCGGTCGACCGGCAGCCGCGCCGCCTCGTCGGGAGCGCGCGCGACCACGCCGTCGAGCCGCGCGTCGATCGCGGCGAGCAGCGCCTCCTGGCCCACGCCCGTGACCGCGGAGAACTCGACCATCGGCGCATCCGCGAACGGCGTGTCGCGCGAGCAGATCGGCGACGTCGCTCTTCACCGCCTCAACCCAGTCCTGTTCGACCAGGTCGCGCTTGGTGAGCACGACGACGCCGCGTCGGATGCCGAGCAGGTGGACGATCGCGAGGTGCTCGCGCGTCTGCGGCATCACGCCCTCGTCGGCCGCGATCACGAGCAGGCACGACGTCGATGCCGCCGACCCCGGCGAGCATGTTCTTGACGAAGCGCTCGTGCCCGGGCACGTCGACGATCCCGACCTGGACCCCGGCCGGCGTCTTGAGCGGCGCGAAGCCGAGATCGATCGAGATGCCGCGCTTCTTCTCCTCGGGCAGACGATCGGTGTCGACGCCGGTGAGGCGCCGCACCATCGCGATCTTGCCGTGGTCGATGTGACCGGCCGTGCCCACCACGGCGAGGCGCGTGGGCGGGGAAGCGGGGATCCAGGGCACGCGCGGGAGCCTAGCAGACTCGAACGCGCGCCCCCGCCGTGCCGATCCACGAGGGGCTTTCTCGCGCCGTCACGGAAGCGTAGACTGCGCGACGGACTAAGGGCGGATGTCGTGGCCGCGCCCCCCGAGGCCATTCCTGCCGCCTTCGAGCCGAGCCCACGTGCCGGACCACGCCGCGATACCTGGGATCCGGTTCGTCCCCGATGTCCGGCCACTCGGAGGTGATTCATGCTGCGACTCTCCCGGTCGGCGGTCGCGATCACGTTGTCGGCGATCGCCCTCTCGCTTCACGCGCCTCTCGTCGCCGGAGCTCCTGTTCCTCCTCCCTCCCCGCGGGCGCACGACCACGCTCGCCGTCGAGGGAGAAGAGAAGGTTCCGAAGGCGACGGCTCCGAGACCAAGCACAAGGGCGACGATCCGAAGCAGGACAAGAACGACGACAGCGACGACGAGAACGGCTGGGCCGACTGCCTGGGCAGCTGCATCGGCGGCATGTTCTCGAGCTCCTCCTCATCTTCCCCGAAGACGTTGACCGCCTCGTCGGCGCCGATCGCGATGGAGTGGCGCGTTGGGAGCCTCAGGATGATCCTCCCCGCCGACACGCTGGCGCGCGACGTCGAGCTGTGGGACGGCCCGGCGGCCCGGGGGCCGGACACGCGAGCGCCGGCCGCCTGCGCATCGGCAGCGAGGTGGTCGTGGCCGAGATGCACGCGCTCGGCGCGGGGACTTGGCTCAAGGTCACGACTCCCGAGCCGGGCGGAACCTCGGGCTGGGTCGCCGTGGACGACGTGTCGCGCGCGCGCCCACGGGCGAAGCAGGGGCCGGCGCCGTGCTCGAAGGCACGAAGCCAGCCGAGCCGCCGTGGGTTCCGCCGAAGTCGATCACCCTGCTGAGCGCCACCGGTTACGGGTGTGGTCCGCAGGATCTGACGGACAGTACGAGTTCGGCGGGTTCATGGCCTCGCTCACGCATCTCTGGCGCTTCGGCGCGTTCGCTTCCGGTCGAGCGCCGACTACGGCGTCTCGAACGGAACGCCCGATTTCGATTTCCAGACGGCGAGCGGCATCGACTTTCCGACCAGCTCGAAGCTGCAGATCCTCGACTTCGGCTGGCGGATCGGGCAGTACGTGCGGATCGGCTCGAGCAAGATGGTGTTCCACTGGGGGCTCGGCCCGACCCTCTCGCTGGTGAAACAGGAATCGCACATGCGCTACGTGACGATCGATCCGGGCGACAGCTCGGTCACCGGCTTCGGCGAGCGCGACGAGGCGCTGTCCGAAGTGGCGAGTGGGAGGAGACGCGGCATTCGGCCTCGCCTGGCGGATCGAGCACAGCGACCTGCGCATGGGCTTCCTGGTGCGCGGCTTCTGGATCCCTGGGAATCGGAGGAGCAGAAGTCGCTGACCATCGCTTCATCGACCACCAGACGATCTTCGGCATCAACGCCGGCGTGACGTTCCGGATATGGTGGCACTGGGTCGTGAGTCACCGTGTTTCGCGCGCTCGCCGGCCCGCCGGGCGGCGCTGACCCTCGTCGCGTTCGCGCTGGCGCTCGCGCCGACGGTGTTCGCCGGCGAGGCGTCCACGCGCCTCCGCCGGCGAACGATCTGGCATCGGCCGCGATCCGCTTCTATCAGGCGCTACCTGTCGTCGCTGCGCCACGGTCGCTGCCGCTTCCAGCCGAGCTGCTCTCAGTACGCGCTCGGGCGATCGAGCGGTACAGGCTCGTCGCCGGGACGGCGCGCGCCGCCGACCGGCTGATCCGCTGCGATCGCTCCTCGGAGCGCTTCTACACTCGGGCCACCAACGGACGGATGATCGATCCCGTCGCGGGCGTGCCGCCGGATCCGAATGCCCCGCGCGTCCCGGCCTGGCTGCTGCCGCCGGGCCAGGCCCGATCGCGGATCAGCCGTTCGCCGTTCGCGAGCAGATCGACTTCGCCCGCTCGCTCGCGCGCGGGGGCGACTGCGACGCGCCGCCACCGAGTTCCGGCGCGCCGGGTTCCTCGCCGGGACCGCCGGAGGCCGAGGCGTGGTGCCGCGCCGCGTCGGCGCCTGCCGGTTCGCCGCCGAGTCGTGGGCGGTCGCCGAGCCCGAGTTCTGAGCGCGGCGATGCTGACCGGTGGCGCCGCGGGCGCCGCGACGCCACCGTCATGGCAGCGGCGTGCCCGCTTCAGCTCCGGTGACTTCTCCGCCTGCGGCGCGATCCTCGACGGCGTCGCCGGCAGCGTCAGCGAGGACGCCGCGGCGCCGGCCGCCACGAACGGCGATGCGATCACGACGGAGCTCCGCCCGACGCGACCGCGCGGGCGCGCTCATCAGATTGCTCGGTCTCTCCGCCCTGCCCGCGGCAACTGGTCCGTGGCGCACGACGCTGCTTCCAGCAGGGCATCACGACCGACCCCGGGGGCGAGGCGGCGCGGCGGCTGGCGGTGCTGTCCGCGGGGTCGGGCGAGGAAGCGAGCTGCCGCGCAACGCCACCGCCTCGCGACGGCGCTCTCGATCGTGTCCCGGCGCCGGTCAGATCTGCGCTGGCCGGATCGGCGAGGAGCCTGCTGCCATCTGTTCTTCAACGGCGCGTTGATCTACTCGATCGTGAAGCTGGTCAGGCCGAGCACGTCCCGGCGGCGGTGGTGGTCGGTGCGTTCAGAGACGCCGTTCTATCTCGGCAACGTGAGCGGCGCCCACAACGCCGCCACCGTCAATCGGTCGAAGCGAATGGGTTCGTCGTGAACGCCGTCGGCGGGGCGAGCCGTTGACGCCGCGCCATTCACCCGGAGGTCTCCCATGCAACGCCTGAGGTGGCTGTCGATCGCGGTACTCGTCGTTCCCTCCCGCTCCGTGCTGCACCTCGCGCGGGCCAGGGCGGTGCAGCGCATCCCGGAGGACTCGGTGACCGACCTCCGGTCTGCTGGAACGACTGCACCGGCGCGCTGTCTGGTCGCCGACGAGATGATCGACGACTGCCTCGAGCGACCAGATGGATCGACCGGCACGCGGCGAGCGAGGACAAGCGTCCCCACCACCGTGATCGTCGGCGTGGTCAGAACAACAGCTCGAGCACATCGCGGTCGGGACCTTCATCGGCGACATCGAGCGCGCCTTCGTCGGCTCCGGGCAAGGTCGAGATGGTGGCGAGCGCCGAGGGCGCGAGCGGGTCCGCGGCGAGCGGGCGGACCAGCTGGGATTTCCAACGCCAGCCAGCAAACCGTGAAGGAGTGGGGCAAGGGCACGGGGCCGACCGCATCATGGGCGGATCCATCAACACGATCACCGACCAGGACAAGGGCCGGGCGGCGGTGTTCTAGCCAGGTCGATCTCAGCCTGAGCCGAACATCGAGACCAACGAGGAAGGTCTGGCTCGGGCAGAAGAAGATCAAGAAGCTGATCACGCACCCGAAGGCCAAGTGCCTGATTCGATGGCGTGCCCCCGTCTCTGGGGTTCCGGACGAAGGCCTCCGGGACTCACGAGCATCTCGTCGATCGCGGCGGGCCGAATCGCCCTGGTTTCAATGGCTGCCGCCGCCAGGCCCGAGCCGAAGGCGCCGCCGTCTTCGACGAGACGGCGCTCGCTTGCGCCTCTCGTCGCTCGACAACGGACGCTCGCGCCTGCTCTACACTCCTATCAGCGCAGGCTGCTGCTGCACGGGCAGGGGACTGGACCGCGAGCAACGAGGCGCTCGATCGCGCCGAGGACCTGCTCGAGGACCTCTACGCAGAGTATCTCGAAGGAGGTCAGGTCGCTGCTGATCGGCGACTACCTGCTCGGAATACCGCGGCGAACCTTCGAGAGCGCCTTCGTCCACTACTACAAGATCATGAACTACCTGGCGCTCGACAGGCCCGACGAGGCCGTGGTCGAGGTGCCGGCAGCTCAATCACCGGCTGCAGGTCATCCGCGACGCCGGAGGATCCTTCTACGCCGACGATCCCTTCCTCCAGTACCTGACCGCGAGGATCTACGCGATGACCGGGAACCTCGCCCGACGCCGACCCGTCTCGTACCGAGGTCGCGCTCGAGTCGTATCGCGCCCACGGACCCGACTTCACGAGCGCCGAGATGCCGGCGCGGCTGGTCTGCACGACGTCGCGGCGACCGCCCGCGCGCTGGAGCAAGACGACGTCGGATGCCGAGCGCGTGGGCACCGGACGGAGGATGCGTCGCGACCCGGGCGAGCCGGGAACGCTCACCGTCTTCCTCGAGTGCGACCGCGTTCCGACCAAAGGTCGAGAACAGTCTGGTGCTGCCGATCTTCAGGACGAGATCACCGAGCACATGGACCGCGACGCCTACGCCCGCAAGCTGTGCGCGCGACGCGACGATTCCGGGCACTCCGGACACGACCTCGAGATCGAGTACTGGCTCCAGATCACGCTGCCGGAGCTGCGCACCACTCCCGCCAGCGTGAGGTTCGCCCGGGTCTACGCGGTGCGGTCGGACAGCGCCGGTGCTGCCGACGACGAGGCGATGGCGGAGGCGACGCGCGCGGCCAACCTCGAGGTCCTCGCCACCAAGAGCTTCGAGGGAGGATCGTGGCGCAGATCCTGCTGCCTTGCCCGGTGACGCGGGCGCTGCTCAAGTACCTCGCCACCCGCACGATCAAGGGGAAGTCCGACGAGGCGCAGGTCGCGAAGCGGCTCGTCAACCTGGCCGGAGTGCTCACCGAGTCGGCCGACACGCGATGCTGAGTCCGCGCTCCCGGGCCCAGATCACTGGTCACGAAGCCTGGACCGCCGAACCCGGACGCGCTACCGGATCGAGGTGGATCTGTTCGGGCCCGGCGCGGCGACGCGCCGGATTCCTGGCGTTCGACGGCGTCGAGGTCCGCGCCGGCAAGAGCACCGTGCTGAGCCGGCGCGTGGGACTGATCGTCGCCGCCGCGGCCGCGGGAATCGTTCGAGTCCCTCGCGCGCTCGATGCTGGCGCCGAGCTGCGCCAGCTTCTGGTCGAGCCGCTCGTAGCCGCGGTCGAGGTGGTAGATGCGCGAGATGCGCGTCTCGCCGTCGGCCGACGAGCGCCGCGAGCACCAGCGCCGCGCTGGCGCGGATGTCGGTCGCCATCACCGGGCGCGCCCTGCAGCCGCTCGACGCCCTTGCACCACCGCGACGTTGCCCTCGAGCTCGGATGTCGGCGCCGAGGCGCGCCAGCTCGGGCACGTGCGTGAAGCGGTCGAGGTAGATGGTGTCGGTGATCACGCTGGTGCCGTCGGCGATCGACGCACAGCGCCATCATCTGCGCCTGCATGTCGGTCGGGAAGCCCGGGAACGGCGCGGTCGTGACGTCGACCGCGCCCGGGCGCGCCGCGGCCGCGTGATCGTGACCTCGTCGGTGCTCGCGCAGCGATCTCGCAGCCGGCCTCCTCGAGCTTGCGCGATCGCGGCCGCGATGTGCTCGCGGCTCGCAGCGCTCGAGCGTGATCGCTGCCGCCGGTGATCGCCGCGGCGGCCAGCGAACGTCGCGGCCTCGATGCGGTCGGGAATGATCGTGGTGTCGATCGGCTGCAGCTCGCTGCACGCCGTGGATCGTCGAGCCGGCGCGTGCCGAGCCCGTCGATGTCGCGCGCCGCACTGCGACCAGCACGTCGCCCAGCACGGTGATGTCGGGCTCGAGCGCCACGTTGTCGAGCACCGTCGTGCCCTCGGCGAGCGTCGCGGCCATCATCAGCTGCGCGGTGGCGCCCGACCGAGACCGACGTCGAAGCTGAACGTGCGCGCCGCGCAGCTTCACGTCCTTGCCGACGATGTAGCCGTGCTCGATCTCGAGGTCGGCGCCCATCGCGCTGAGCCCTCGAGGTGCAGGTTCACCGGGCGCGGGCCCCAGGCGCAGCCGCCGGGCAGCGACACGCGCGCCGCGCCGAAGCGCGCGAGCAGCGGCCCGAGCACGTAGATGCTCGCGCGCATCGTGCGCACCAGGTCGTAGGGCGCCTCGACCGAGTTCGACGTTCGTAGTGTCGATCGTGCAGGCGTGGCCGCGTGAACTCGACGCGCGCGCCGAGCTGCTCGAGCACGCGCGCCATCGTGCGCGTGTCGGCGCAGGCAGCGGCACGTTGCGCAGCGTGTGGACGCCGGGCGTGCAGCAGCGTCGCCGCCATGACGGGCAGCGCGGCGTTCTTGGCGCCGCTGATCTCGACGCGTCCAGCCAGCTGCTTTGCCACCCCGAATGACGAGTGCGTCCATCGATCGTGCCTCGGGACTCATCGTGTCGCACGTCGAGCGGTCCGAAAGCCGCGAGTCGTCCGTGCGTGCGCCCAAGTCCATGCGGGCTTCCTTCCTTATGATCCGCTGGATGCCGCGGGCAGGACGAGTCGAATCCGAGCTCGGGGAGGCTGGTGCCGGGATTATCGGCAGCGAATGCTGAGAATCAACGCGCGCGGCTACTTTTCTCGAGGTGAGAACGCCTCGACCTCGGAACCACTCGATGCTCTGCGCCTCGCGCGCGGGATCTGGCGGGCGTCGCCGCCCAAGTCGTATGCTTCGCGCCCGCACCCCGTCGGCCGGACTCATGGAGATCAACGATGATCCTGCGGAACCCAGTCCTCGCTGCGGCACTCGCCGCCACGACTCTTCTTCCCGCAGCGGCGCTCGCGAAAACGACGGCCGCGGACCCGCGCAGCTCGCGCCCGTCGCCGCGGACCCGATCCGCAAGGCGATCGAAAAGGATCGCGCGACACCCAAGACTGGCTCAAGCTCCGCCCACCTCGTATCTCGCGACGCATCCTGCGGCGCGACTTCGAGAACCAGCGTCGCTCGTCGGACTCGACCCTCGTCGGACGTTCGAATCGACGACGCCGCGATCCGCCGCACCACCTGCGAGTGACGGTCGTCGGCGATTCGTTCCAGGTCGCGGCCCTCGACGAGGGCGCGACGTTCAAGATCAAGGACGTCGAGCCGCGAGTGCGACGACGGTCGCGCCGAGCAGCATCGTTGCGTCGGCCGCTACACGCTGCGGCTCTCGCACCAGCGCTTCCCGGCGATCATCGTGTTCGATCCGCAGAGCCCACGCGTATCCAGGACGTACCACGGGGTCTCAACTGCTTCCCGGTCGACCTCAAATTCCGCTACGAGCTGCCGCTCACCGCCAAATCGAAGCCGGACGGTGAGTGTCCGTGGACGCTGATGGTCGCAGTGTCCAGCCTCGATGGCGGTGGTGCGAACGGCGGGGTCGACCGAATGATTCCGTGATGCACTGCTGGAAGCGCAGGCTCGAGGCGATGATCGCGAGCTGGTGCGAGCCAGCATGTAACGGCCGACGCCATGCTGGGATCTGCTCGTGTCTCGGCGTCGCTCGCCCGGAAAAAGCGCGGTATACGCCCTGCGACGTGGAACTGCCGCGACAATCTGCGCGAGTACCGCGGCGCGATCGCCAGTCATCGATCGGTTTGTCGTTCGACGGATCCTCGACCGTCGGCGATGCGCGGTCTCGAATCCCTTTGCGCGGCGCAGTGGCGAACCGGAGGTGGACTGCGACAACGCTCTCGATATCTCGGCGCGGTCGCCCCTGGATCTTCCTCGTGATCGTGTCGGCGGCATATGATATCGAGACGGCTACAACTCGCATCAGGTGCATGTTTCTCATTGCGAACCGAGAAGCGAGCCAGGCGTTCGTCGCGGAACTGCGCCGGCTGACGGTCGGCAGGCCCGGCAGACAGCGCCACGCGCCGACGCGGGTGCGTGTCACACGGACAAAGTCCGGCGAATATCGCAAATCGTACGTGACGGCGCGAGAAGCATACATACCACGATAATCCAGACGGCACTCTGATCCGCTCATCCGCCCGCGGCATCTGGCGGAGTCAAAGAACGCCCGCGATAACCGCGACCACGCGCGTACGTCTACGTCAGGCCGGACACCACGAGCCTTCATCGAAGATTGGCAAGCTCGGCGGGCGCGTCGATCAACGGCACCATTGCTTTCCCGATGGCGCTCACGCCGGGGTCTACGCGCGCGCGGCGTTCCACGGCTCTCTGACACCCGGACGATGGCGCGCGTTAATAACTCGGCGCCCACGTCAGCTGTCGAATATCGACACCACCAACGACTCGGTCGAGCGCCATGCGACTGGTGCGCACCATGCGCGCCAGATCTGCGATATGGGCGCTGCTCGCGCAGCTTCGGCACGACGCTGAGTCTCCCTGCCGGGAGGCTGCGCGTGGGGGCCGCATTGTGAACGCATCGAGGGCCTCGGGCGATGAAGGCTGAAGCTCGGATCGACGCGTATCGTAGAACATAAGCGGCGTGCCTTCCCGCTTCGGTTCGTCTCGATCGGCGCCACGCAGCGATGGCCGCGACATTCGCCAGGCGGACCGCTCGGCTGATGACGATCGAGCCGACATCACCGCCCTCGACGACGCTGGTCAATCCGGCGCCGCGTCAGGCTCAGTCGCGGCTTCACGCCGAGGGCGTGAAGCTGCTCAGCCGACATGACGATCATTCGATCGCATCGAAGACGACAGCCTTCGCGATCGCGGCGATCTCAGCAGTGATCACGCTTCGGCGCTGCAACCGATGGTACGCGTCAGCTCTAGCTCCTACCATCTGATCGTCCGTACGGCGATGTTCGGTCATCCCGCGCGTCTGAATTCAGATGGCGGTGTCTTTGAGACCAGCGTGATCCTCGACGCCGTCTATCTCGACCGCTTCACGCGATAAGTGCGGCTTTCGGCGCCGACGTCGCGCAGCCTCGAGCGCAACACAGGGGCGTCGAAATTGCGCGTGGCGACCGACATCCGCCAGCGCGGCGCTGGTGCTGGCGGCGCTGGCCGTGAACACTCTCGCATCTACCACCTCGACCGCGGCTATGTCGGCATCAGCTGCGCCAACCGACTCCGGGCCCCGCGGCGCATTTTGATCAGTTCACGCGCCGGCTCAGCGCAGTGTTGCTGCCGGCGCGGGCTACTCGATCCGCCGTCGAACGCCAGGAATCGGCGGCAGTTGAATCACCTCGATCCGGTAGCGTCCGGGTTTCATCCCAGGCTCGTGACGGGATAACGGGCGCAGTTGGCGCGTGTCGAGCCGACTCGGTGACACTCGTGATTATTTGAACCTTCGCGACCTGATGTGGCGAGGCGCCCGTCACCGCGCGCAACGCGATCATCCTCAGCTCTTGAACGAGGTTGACGCGCGCGTCACCGCCGCCATCTTATAGATAGATCGGCTGCAATCGACCGCTGCCGTCAGTTGGTGAGTCACGGCAGGAGATGTGCAGCTCAACGGCGATGACCGGTGCTCGTCTCGGGTCGTGTCAGAATGCCAGATCATAAGTCGCGTCGCAACGCTTGCGGGCGTAGGCGAAATCGCGATCATCAACCGGTGATCTCGTCGCTGGCGGCACCGGTCGAGCCTTGGTCAGACGCGGTCGCACTCGAGAGACGATGAATTCCATCCGCCCAGCGCCCATGCGCTCGGCGTCAACGTCTTGCCCAGCGCAGGCGTACCGCGACGTCGCAGACCAGCGCGCCGACATCTCGGCGCCGCTCGAATCGATCCGTATGAAGCGTACGACTCGAGCGCGTACAGCGGGTTCCCGAAATAAATCGCGTGTCGCGGACTGTTCCGACCGATGACGCCGGCACTCATGCGGCATATCGTCGATAAATCGGCTTTTCCGAATGTCATGTTCTTTGTAGTGATGGACGAGCGCTCTCAGCCGCCGCTGGTATTCGGGTAACCGATGGCAACATCCTCGGTTGCTCTTTTGGTGTGGGGTCACCTCGAGCGGTCCTCGGCGCGATCGAGCACTGGGCGATCCGATCCACACTTTTACTTTACAGCGCCCGCGCTGACGAGCCAGAGCGAGCGCGGCGTCAGTTGTGAGCGACGACGCGAGTACCGATCTCGGGAACGGCGGCGCAGCTTCGGCTGGCAACCATTGAAGGCCAGAGGCGACAGGCTGTACGCCGCGATCGGCGGATGTGAGTCCCGGAGACGCTGGGAGCAGGGCGGGGCGCGCCATCGAGGCAGTACTTGACTGTGATCGCGGCCAGACCTTCTCGTTGATCTTCGTGCCGGAATTTAGTCGACCTGATAAGTACTTCGTCGACCGCCCATGATATAGTCGACGTGCTCCTTGCCCCACTCGCGCTTTGGCTGGCGTTGTCCTGTCCGCCCTCGCCGCGGATATATAAGCTCGGCGTGCGCCGTCGTGAAACGTTGAAGGCACGCTCGATGTCGCCGATGAAGGTCCCGACCGCGGCTGTGCTCGGAGATATTCTGGACCACGCCGGCGATCGCGGTGGTTTGCTGTCTTCGCCGCGTGCCATTCGATCATCGGTCGTCGGGCGATCGTCGATATCCGTCGGCGATGGGCTGCAGTCGATGTCGTTCCGATGGTCGATGCCAGTTTTTCCCGTGCTATAACTAATTTACGCAGCGACACAGTACCGCGATCATTCGAAACGTCGGGAACCTTCGGGTGAATGGCGCGGCGTCAACAGCTACTTCGCCGACCGACAGGCTTCATTCGCTCGACCGGTGAACCGGTGGCGGCGTTGGCGCCGCTCACGTACCGAACGACGGCGTCTCGAACACCGCCTGCCGGGACGTGCAAATCCAACTTCGCGATCAGTAGATAACACGCGTGGTTAGGCCCAGATGGCGCAGACCCTCATACCGATCCGGCCGGCAGCCAATCTGACGGCGCCGAGCTGTCGAGCGCCGTCGCGGCGTTTTGCCTCGCCCGACCTCGCGAGCAACACCGCCGGCCACCGCACCGCCTCGCCCGGGGTCGGTCGCCACAGCAGTCGTGCGCCACCCGGACCGGTTGCCGCGTTGGCGTCGAGCAATCCGAGCGAGCGCACCCGCGCGTCGCGTCGATCGCATCGCCGTTCGTGGCGGCCGGCACCGTCCCCATGACGCCGCCGGCGACGCCGTCGGCGAGATCGCGCCGCAGGCGGAAGAAAGTCACCGGAGTTAACGGCACGCCGCTCGCCATGACGGTGGCGTCGCGGCGCTCCACCGACCTCTCGCCGCGCTCAGGCTCAGGCTCGGCGACCGCCTGACTCGGCGGCACCGGGCGCCGACGCGACGCGACCGCGCTCGACCTCGATCCCCGGCAAACCAGCATGGCGACGCGGTCTGTCGCCCTCGCGCGCGAGCTTAACGGGGCGAATCTGGCAACACGATCGAACAATCCGGCGGCAGCAATGCTGGGCGTAGCGGCACGCCACGACGATCATCCATCGTTAACGAAGCGCTCAGAAGCACTCCGAGGGGAACGATCGCAACGAATCAGCTTCGGTCGGCGGCGCGCGCCATCTCGACGACCGCTTCGATCGCCTCGAAGCGCGTACTGAATTCGGCTGGAAACGGCAGCGTTCGTGGCACGGCAGTGGCGCTGATAAAGCGGATCGCGGCCGATGCCAGATCGTTGGGCGTCGTGAACGCCTCGCCGGCAATTTACCATCGGCACGGCTTTGAACGCGACGAGAAAGCGCCGCCCCAGCAGCGCGCGAGTACGGTGACGCCTAGTGCCGCATATCGAACGTCACGCCGGCGTGTCTCGAGATGGTCGATGAAGTCGTGGTCGGCGACTTCTGCTCCTCGATCCCCGGGGGGATCGAAACCGCGCTGCCGGGAAAGCACCCGTAAGCGAGATAAGCGCCAGCTCGATCCGCCGGGCAGCCGATCTGCATCCGCTCCGCCCGCTTTCGACGGCACTGCTCGTCGCTCGCCACGAGCAACGACCGGCTGTCGGCCGAGATCGTCGTCGCAGCATGATGCACTGCGAGTCAGGCCGAGCCCCAGTGTAGCTCGACCCGTCGCGATCGCCAGCCGAGTCAGGATCTCGTCTGAGAGGAAATCGAAATCGAGCGTTCCGTTCGAGACGCCGTAGTCGCGCTCGGATAAACAGCGCGCCGAAGCGCCAGAATATCCTGCGGACCACGCCCGTAACCGTGGCGCTCAGCGAAATTGATCGACTTCGGCGAGACACGGCGGCTCGGCTAATAGTGCCCCTTCGGCAGCCGGCCCCGCTGCCCGTGGGCGCGCTTGAGCAAATCGTCACGGCCCGCCGGCTTTCAGGTCGTGACAGCGGGCCAGTCGCGATATCGTCCACCTCTGCCGACCGGCGCTCGGCCGCCGGGCCATCCCACTGCTCGACGATCGCGCGCTGGCGATAAGAGATCATCGGGCTCCCAACGCTTTGCTCCATCGCGATCGTGACAGCGACGATCAGTCGAGGAAGATGAGGAGAATCGGAGATAATGCCGCCGATGCGGCTGCTTGACAGTCGACTAGCCGTTCTCGTCGTCGCTGTCGTCGTTCTTGTCACTGCTCGAGATCGTCGCCCCTTTATCTTTGGTCTCGGAACAAATCGCGCTGGACAGCTTCTTCTTCTCCTCGACGACGGTATGTCGTCGCCCGCGGGAAGGCGTGCGACAACGTGATCGCGACCGCCGACCATGCGTCTACCGGTGCGAATCTGCAGTATCGCGGCGTGGGCGTGAGCCGGCTCAGGCGACGGGAATATTTCGAGGGCGCGATACGACATCATACTGGCGGTCTACGCGCGACGGCGCTGGCGCCCTCGTGATCGGCACGGCGAGGCGCGCGTTCGAATGCTGTAGGCTTCCCGCGCGTGCCCTCGATCCCCCTTTCCCCACCCGCGGCCCGTCACGCTCGACCACGGCAAGACCGCGACGGTGCGGCGCCTCACCGACATCGACACCGATCATCTGCGAGAACGCGGTAATCTCGATCGGTCTCGGCTTCAGCGCCCAGCGCGACGCCGGCCGGGATCAGTCGAGATCGACGATGCCCGGGCACAGCTCGTCAGAACATGCTCGCCGAGGTCGTATCGATCGTCCTGCTCGTGATCGCGACCGATGGCGGCGTGACGAACGCGAACTCTCGCGATCCCGCCTGCTCGGCATCCGACGCGGCGTGTCGTCACCCAGCGCGCGACAATCGGTAGGGCGCTGGGCTAGTGGCGTGACGTCACTGCTGCGCTTACCGTTCGCGGATATTCGTGTCGAGTTCTCCTGCACCGTGGGCCAGGGCGCTGCTCGCCGCGATCGGCCCGCGGCGACGTCGCGGCTCTAGCGAGCGTCGTACGTGTTGATCGAGGAGTTCGACGCCGTGATCGCGGGGACGCTGTGGCGCGGGCGCAACACCGGCGACACGATGGCGCTCTGCCCGGCGACACCGTGCGACCGCGCGACGGCTGCGATCCCTGCGCAGTGCCGCGATCGAGAAGTGACCAGCGCGCAGCGTCGAGCGCGATCAGTCGAGCGCGGCGACTTTGCCAGCTCTCACCTCGTCGTCGATAACTCGACGACGCGGTTCAGCTATAATGGTATAAGCCGTGGCCCGCGTGCGATATCATCGGGCGGCTCATGCTATCGGCGAACTCTGGCGCCGAACAGCCTTCGCGTATCGCGCGACATTCGTGATCAGGCTACTCGCCTCGCACGCCAGAGCGACGGCACCGTAGTCGATCGGTCGCGACCCGCCGGCGTCGCGCCGCCGCGATCGATCAGCTCGTCGCCCGCGAGCTTAGTCGATCGGGCGCGGCTGCTCGGCGCGTGCAGACAATGTCGACGACCGCACTCTTGGCGATCGGTGAGGGCGAGACCGCCGTCGCGCTGGCGCTGCGCGCCGCACGGTCGCGTGTCGGCGACCGGACGCTGGCTGTCACGGGCATGATGGTGCGCGCGAAAGATTGTCACCGCAGCCGCACCAAGCGCCGGCCACCACAGCGTGATGAAGAACGTCTCAGAGCGACCTCAGGACAACGCTCGACCCGGCGCGACGCTTCAGCGTCGCTGGTGCACGACACGATGACGCCGCTAACCGGCAGGCTGTAATACCGCCCTCGCCGCACTCGGCGGATCGGCGCGAGCTGGGCAGCGATCTCTCGGCCGGCGTGGCGATCAGCTTCGAGGACGCTGATCGCCAGCGCTCAGGCGTTCGCCGGCCGAAACTCGTCCGCGGCCAATTCACTGCACCCGTCGGGCTGGTGGCTCGCCGCGCGCTTCGCGCGGCGACCGACGATGACCGTCGCCGACTCAGAAGCTGAGCGGCGTGATACGCGGTGCCGTGACATTGCGTGGGATGGCGGTGCGCGCGGGCGACAGCGCCAGAGTCAGGCCCGTGGAGTAGATTGCTTCGGGGCGCGCTGGCGATCCGCAGTGATCGTACAGCGCTTCGGTGGCCGACACTCCGTCCCGACATCGATCGCGAACGCTGGGGTCGATTGCTCTGCATGCTGCTGACGGTCGTCGCGCCCATGAGCTGCGACTGCGGGCTCGACCGTTACGAATCCCAAGTTGTCTGCGGCGGTTTTGGGGTAACCGCTCGGTCATCTTCAGGAATCGGCACGCTGTGCCCCTAAGCCTTCGTGGACTGGGTCAGCTGGATCAGCTATGTGCGGACGGTGCATCGACCTCCACGGGTAGTGTCGCAGCCGTCGGCGCGCCGGCACGGCTGATAACGATTCGGCCATGATGACCGATACGACGTTTGGTGCTTCGATTGCAGTTCCTGGTAACGTCCCGGAGCCGCTCGACGAGAACCACCTGATTCAGTCGGGCACGCCACGCACCGGGTGGTCGCGGTGGTTCGATGCCTATGTCGCGGTTCTGCGCGGTGCTTCGACTGATTTCGCTGCTTCTCCCGGTCAATCCGATGCCCAGTTTCCACTATGCGGATCTGACCAACGGACGATCGTTCAGGTCGACAGTTTGGCTTTCCGGGCTGCCTGCACTTCGACCGCCTTCGACTTCCGTGCCCGAGGAACAGATCGACTGCGCTACCGACGCTGTCTTCGAGTCAGTGAAGAGAAGCATTCTCGAATCGCGCCCGATATTGTGTGACGCATCGGAAATGATCAGTGGCGGCAGCTGCGTGAACGTCAGTACGACGACACCCGCGTTTCGTCGAAGAAAATGGATTCGATCGCCGTCGGCGGTTGCCTGGGCGACGATCTATCTCGACATGGATGTCGAAATCGGATCGCTCATGATCGCAGCTGGAGCAGCGCTACTGGCGATGGTTCAGACGAGTCGGCGCGACAGTCGCGCTCGAGCGTCAACCCGCCGTCTGTGGCGCCGGACACGATGTCAGACCAGCACTCGTCTGACGGCCGCTTGGCTAGCGTGCGCGAATCAGACGGCACGAAGCGACGGAACCATCCACGAGACTCTGCCTTCCCGCGCTGGTAGCGTGGAACCGCGGACGATCTGGATCCTGTTGATTCGAACTCTGCGCATTCCGGCGTCTGTCTGCGGTCGACAGATCCATCTGCGCCTGGCCGCCACACCGCCAGCCCGAGCCGACCGCCCAGCCTCGCTGTGAGGCCGAGGGTCATCGTGGGCTCGGGGCCATCGCTTGTGGATTGCAGACAGCTCGAGACACAGCGCTGAAGTCGGCACGCGCGTGTTCAGAACGCGCAGCAATAGTCGTCGGCGATGACCTGTTCTGCTGCGTCGCTGACTAATTGCGGTGGACAATACGGCCTACGATGGAGTTCGCCGACAGCAGTCACGATCGCAGCTGACCTCGAAGCAGGGCCGAGGATCGTCATCGGGAACTTCAAGCTCCTGACCAACAATGGACGGCGCCTGTTCATCGTCAGCCCGGTATCGCTCAGCCTGGTTCCATCGCTCGCACCAGTCTGGTGCCATGGAGCGACAACCGACGGTGACGTCCCGTGATGGCGTTCGGCGATGCCGGGAACGGCGGCCATGCCTCATGAGCGCTGGCGAAGGTGAAGGCGCTTCGTAACCGACTCGACCGCCGTTAACCGTCACTGCCCGTGGGTTATCATGCGTGAAGGACGCGGGTGGCTCAATTCCGACTGGCTGTTGAGCGGTATGTTAGCTGAACCCGTTCCGAGGTTCCGCAGATCGGCCTTTCAGATCGTCGTCCGAAGTGATTGTCATGAGCCTGCCGCAGCATCGGATCGACGTGTCACCGCGCGGGAGGTGGCATGGCCACCGCGGCCGCAGCATCATCCCGTGCGGAGTGAGCGTCGGAAGATCGATCGTGCTGACCGCTCCTGGCAGGCTCGAGCGCGCGATGCCGCCGGCGCTGGACTGTGATCTGCCGCCGATACCGGCAACGCAGCACCGCCGGTCGCGGCTGAAGTCTCCGTGCGAAGATCTGCGTGGTCATTCTACTCCGTAGACCGGCATTTGCATACTGGTAACTATCCTGCCCAGGCGATGCTTTTCCAGTGATCTTCGGCGTGCCGGACGCGATGGAGCTGGCGCGTTGATGACCGCGGCGATCACTGCGCGCGTCATCGGCAACAGGTTCGGTGTAGAAGGCGTTGAAGAAAGGACATGTTTACATCGACATCGTCGCGAATGCGAGCGGCGTGTACGACGG